>Ga0209536_100005647_pt1 | contig 19386 bp, 17 predicted proteins | sample DeeMarSeWOR28_12_FD_187461 | JGI IMG/M metagenome (GOLD analysis project Ga0209536, IMG submission 187461) | Marine sediment microbial communities from White Oak River estuary, North Carolina - WOR-2-8_12 (SPAdes) (version 2) | ecosystem: Environmental > Aquatic > Marine > Intertidal zone >...
CCCTTCATGTCCCATAATCGTGCGGTTTTATCGACCGATCCGGTGAGTATACAGGTGCCGTCCGGGGAAAAAACAGCAGAAGTGACTTCTTTTTTATGCCCCTTGAAAATATTAGATTCCAGGAGGCAGTTTCGGCGACACTTGATCTAACACGCTGGTATGCACAGGAACATGTTATATTGTGTCTGTTACCTGCATTTTTCATTGCAGGCGTAATCGCGGTGTTTGTCAGCCAGGGATCAGTATTAAAATATTTTGGTGCACAGGCAAAAAAATGGCTGGCCTATTCGGTTGCTTCCGTTTCAGGGACAATTTTAGCAGTCTGCTCCTGTACCATTCTGCCTCTCTTTTCGAGTATTCACAAACGGGGCGCTGGTTTAGGACCTGCGATTGCATTTTTATATTCGGGCCCGGCCATAAATATTCTGGCCATTATACTTACAGCTAATATATTAGGGTTTGAGATGGGAGTGGCCCGTGTAATTGGGGCCGTAACCTTCAGTATAGTAATTGGAATAACAATGTCGCTCATTTACCGAAAAGAAGAAAAAGTGAAGGCCGAAGAACAAATGACAATTCCCCAATTACCTGAAAAGAGGCCTCTCTGGCAGACCGCGTTTCATTTTTTTTCACTGGTATTTATCCTCGTTTTCGCCAATTGGGGCAAACCTGATTCAGAAAGTGGTCTTCTGTTCTGGATTTGGGTTAATAAATGGCAGGTCACTTCTTTTTTTGGTTTATTACTTGTTTATTCCCTCATCAAAATTCTACACATAAAATGGTGGTGGGTGATTGCGGGCGCCTTACTTACAGCAATATCGGCATTGCTTAGTTCCAGCCCTCTTGTCCCAATGGTTGTTGGTATCGCCGTTCTCAGTGTAGTTACTTTATTGAACGGAGGTGAAAATAAAGAATGGACATTATCAAGCTGGGATTTCACAAAACAGATCATGCCATTACTGGCGCTGGGTGTAATTATAGCTTGTCTGATTTTTTTGATCCGAAGGAATGTATTGAAGTTGAACAGGTTCACTGGAATTGAAATGAAAAAATGGCCTCTTTTGGATGCCAACCTGATCCTGCTCTTTGAGATCGTTTTAATGATGGCTATCCTGACCATGAATGCTGCCGATCAGTTATTACAACAGAAAGGGATTACTCCTTATACGCTTACAGGTAATTTGATTCTCAGTAAAACGTTGATAGTTCCCCTGATTAATGATCTGAACGTTCCTTTGCTGATCTTAATTGAGCGTGTGGCCTGGTGGTTTCATATCCTTGGAATTCTCGGATTTGCGATCTACGTCACCTATTCGAAACACCTTCATATTATTCTGGCTTTTCCCAACACCTATTACGCCAGTTTAAAATCGCCCGCTGAAATCCCCGGTATGGATAACGTTACACGGGAAGTAAAATTGATGTTAGGCATACAGTCCGGTAATTCCGATGATACCCCCCCGGTTTCATCGGATGGATCGGATTTATTCGGGGCAAAAGAAGTGAAGGATCTGAGCTGGAAGAACTTAATGGACGCATTCTCCTGTACGGAATGTGGTCGATGTACCTCTGTCTGTCCTGCCAGCATTACCGGTAAAAAATTATCACCGAGGAAAATAATGATGGATACACGGGACAGGGCAGAAGAATTGATCAGAAGCAGAAAAAACGGTCAAAGAGCAGAAGACGGGAAATCCTTATTTAACTTGATTTCCCGGGAAGAACTATACGCTTGTACTACTTGTAATGCATGCATTGATGTCTGCCCTGTAAGTATTGATCCGGTATCCATTATTCTTCAAATGCGCCGGTACACCACCATGGAGGAATCCACGGCACCGGCAGCCTGGAATTCAATGTTCCAGAACCTGGAAACTAATTTCGCTCCCTGGAAATTTCCGGCTTCGGACCGGTTCAACTGGGCGGAAGAACTAAAAAGAGGACCGATATAACATGAACCCTGAAGAAAATAAGTTGAACATTCCGGTCTACTCAGAACAGGTGGCCAAGGGAAAATACCCTGAATACCTTTTATGGATCGGGTGTGCAGGATCTTACGATGATCGTTATAAAAAGGTAATTCATTCTTTTATCCGGATTCTTAATACGGCAAAGATTGATTTTGCAGTTCTGGGTCCGGAAGAAGCCTGTACGGGAGATCCGGCACGGAGAGCTGGAAATGAGTTTCTGTTTCAGATGCAGGCCTTGTCAAATATTCAGATCCTGAATCAATACAAGGTGAAAAAGATACTTACTTCATGTCCTCATTGTTATAACACGTTTAAAAATGAATATCCTTCTCTCGGAGGAAGCTACGAGGTAATTCATCATTCCCAGTTTATTGAAAAATTAATTGATACCGGACATCTGAAAACTTCAGATCAGCAAGAATTCTCCGGTAAAAGGATCACTTATCACGATTCCTGTTACCTTGGGAGATCCAATAACATTTATAATTCTCCCAGAAAAGTATTGGAATCAATGAAAAACGAGCTGGTTGAAATGTCAAGGAACAAAGCCGATGGATTATGTTGTGGTGCCGGTGGTGCCCAACTATTCAAGGAAGCCGAAAAAGGCAAAAAGGAGATCTATATGGAGAGGACAGAGGAAGCGATCCGCACCCGAGCCGATATCATTGCAACCGCTTGTCCTTTTTGTCTGACCATGATGTCCGATGGGGTGAAGAATTCAGAAAAAGAATCTGAGATCAGCGTGTACGATATTGTCGAGTTGATTGACATGGCAGGAAAAAGTAGAATTGACCCTGGGGAATGATATTATTGCAACAATTCAATGCCTAAATCGTTTCAACTTTACGGATTAATGTATTGATCATGAGAATTGATTTTGATCGCCTCCCGGATTCTGCGAGAATTTGGATATATCAGTCAAGCCGGACATTTACTCCTATAGAAGAAGGTTTGATCAGGCAAATGGCAGACCAATTTGTAATTGAGTGGACAGCCCATGGTAATAATCTGAATGCCGGTGCCGCCATCCTGTACCGACATTTTTTGATCCTTTCGGTCGATGAAAAAATCAACGGAGCTTCCGGTTGTTCAATCGATGCATCGGTACGGTTTATTAAACATATCGAAAACAGGCTGAATATTGATCTAATGGTCCGAGCTAAAATAGCCTATCTGAAGGACGGAGAGGTAAAGTTGACTGATATGAAGCATTTGAAAAATGAAATGGATACACAGACCATTACAGAAGATACATTAATTTTTAATAACTTAGTACAGACCAAAGGGGCACTGAAAGATCAATGGTTGATCCCCGCCAAGGATTCATGGATGAAGAGGTATTTTAAATTTAATACATTGTAGAACGCATGAGAAGAGTAATTTTATATAGCTTACTATTCATATTCATTTTCTCCGCCTGTAATATGAATAATAAAATAGTAAAGAAGGGAAACAAGAAGTTCGACCGCGGTGAATATCAAATTGCCTTGGAATATTATCATAAGGCTTTAAATAAAGGTGAAAATGTCGGAGAGGTTAATTTTAGGATCGGCGAATCCTATCGTGTGTCGAATCGTCTGAAAGAAGCCCTTCCTTATTATCAGGCTGCAATTAACAACGGATATACGGAAGACCATGCTTATTTTTATCTTGCCCATTCCTTGAGGGTTAATGAAAAATACAGCGAAGCAAAAAAAATATTTGAGCAACTATCATTAAATGCCTCGGATGAGCAAATCAAGGAAAATTCAACTCTCGAAGACCGGAATCTGGCCATCCTGCAGAATATTCTGAATACGGAGAATTATTATCGTGTTAAGAACCTCAACGAAATCAATACATCGGGGGCCGAATATTCACCGGTCTATCACGATGGGGAATTATTTTTCACAAGCTCGCGCGATGGCGGGAAAATTTACAAAGCAACCGGAACTGCCTTTACCAAGATCTATCGAATTGAAACACAGGGAGCCAGGGTTGATCTAACCACCCTTAAACAATTGGACGATCTGATCAATGATGAAAATACCAATGAAGGATCGGTGACCTTTACTCCGGATGGCCGCATAATGGTATACGCAAAAGGTAACAGCGGGAAAAAAAGGGGAACTAAGGATGTGAATCTCTATATGGCAACCAACCGGAAGGGAAGATGGTCTGAACCCCGGCTTTTGCGCATCAATGATCCGGATTCCTGGGATTCCACCCCCACACTCAGTGCCGACGGAAGAACCTTGTATTTTGCTTCAAATCGAGATGGAGGCTTTGGCGGAACGGACCTGTATGTCGCTACCCGGGATGGCAGGGGACGTTGGGGGAATGTCCGTAACTTAGGCCCCAATATAAATACCCATGGGAATGAAATGTTCCCCTATTCCGCCATCGACGGATCTCTTTATTTCTCCTCCGACGGGCATCCGGGTTTTGGCGGACTGGATCTATACAAAGCGGACCGGCGAGAGGGCCAAATGGTGGTCCAGAACCTGGGATCACCCATCAACACCAGTGCAGATGATTTTGGCATTTTTCTGTTTTCACCTACCAAAGGTTTCTTTACCTCCAACAGGGATGGCGGTGCCGGAGATGATGATATTTATACGTTTGTAAATAATGATCCGGATTTGAAAATTGTCAATTACTTTCTGACTGGCACCACGGTGACCGCCGATGATGATGGAAATGAAACGATCCTTTCCAACACAACCATTAAATTAATGGATGAGCAGAATAATCTCATCACGGAAGCACTAACCGCAAGAGATGGGAAATTTACATTCAGGGTCTATCCTGAGGAAAATTATAATATCATCGGAGAAAAATCAGATTATCTGACTACTCGAGTGCCTTTCAGCACGATTGGGAAATCCATTCCAGCGGATAGCCTGACAAAAATCATTACCAATGAGATCTTTGAAATCAAGATTCCCTTGGATAAGATCATTATCGACAAGGCGATCGTACTTGAAAATATTTATTACGATCTCGATGAATCTTACATCCGTCCGGATGCCGCGATTGAATTGGATAAACTCGTTGCCATTCTGAATGATAATCCTGAAATCAAGATTGAACTCAGTTCACATACAGATAGCCGGGCTACGGCCGACTATAATATGGATCTTTCAAAAAGAAGGGCACAGTCTGCCGTCGAATACATCATCAACAATGGAATTGACCAGGATAGAATTATTGCCCGGGGTTATGGAGAATCCCAGTTGATCGTTCCGGATGAAGATATTGAAAAGCTGCCCACGGAAGAACAAAAAGAAGCGGCACATCAGATTAACAGACGAACTGAATTTAAGATTCTGGAATATAACAAAATCGAACTGGCAGAAGAAGAGTTGACTGAGGACCTGGAGACTATTGATGAACTGGAGAATGCAGAGGATTGGGAAAAGGAAATAGAATGGGATCAATAAGGATCTTTTCTTAAATGAATAAAGAGAGTTCGCGGAAATGAATGTTTTTTAATAAATTTGAGCTATTAATAACTTTAAATTCCGCCCTTTTATTCTTCCAATATGAGTGACCGTTATATGCAACGGGGTGTATCTGCCTCCAAAAAAGATGTTCACCAGGCTATCAAGAACCTCGATAAGGGCATTTTCCCGGATGCATTTTGTAAAATAGTGCCCGACTTGCTAGGTGGGGATCCTGAATACTGCAATGTCATGCATGCAGACGGTGCCGGGACAAAATCTTCGCTTGCCTATATTTACTGGAAAGAGACGGGCGACTTATCCGTATGGAAAGGGATTGCGCAGGATGCGGTGATCATGAATGTAGATGATCTTCTCTGCGTCGGAGCTACCAGTAATATCCTTCTATCCTCAACCATCGGCAGAAATAAAAATCTTATTCCGGGCGAAGTGATTTCAGCTATTATCAACGGGACCGAGGAAGTGCTCGAGATGCTGCGGTCGAATGGCCTTGAGATAAGAAGCACGGGTGGTGAAACCGCCGATCTTGGAGATCTGGTAAAAACCGTGGTGGTCGACAGCACGGTGATCAGCCGAATAAAAAGAATGGAGGTGATATCCAATGAAAATATTTCTCCGGGGGATGTAATTGTAGGCCTGGCCTCTTTTGGTAAATCATCTTATGAGAAGGAATATAACAGCGGAATCGGCAGCAATGGACTTACCTCGGCCAGACATGACCTTTTTAATAAAAAATATGCCCAAAAATATCCGGAAAGCTACGATCCTCAGGTTCCCGAGGAACTGGTTTATTCTGGCCGGTACTCCCTGACCGATCAGGTTGAAGGGATTCCCCTGAATATGGGAAAGCTTGTGCTCTCCCCCACCCGTACCTACGCTCCCCTTTTTATCCCTATCTTAAAATCCTTGAAGGATGAAATTCATGGAATTGTGCACTGCAGCGGGGGCGCTCAAACCAAAATCCTGCATTTCCTGAAAAGACATCGTGTAGTTAAGGATAACCTGTTTCCGATCCCTCCTTTATTTAAAATTATCCAGGAAGAAAGTCAAACAGACTGGAGGGAAATGTATAAGGTATTTAATATGGGTCACCGGATGGAAATCTATCTTCCGGAATCCCATGCCGAATCCGTATTCAGTATTGCCGGGGATTTTCATATAGATGCAAAAATCATAGGAAGAGTCATTCCCTCGATTCGAGCTGGATTGACAATTAAAAGTGAATTCGGGGAATTTGAATATTCAAAGGATTAAACCGGCTAATTTTTTTGATTGGTCATATTCAATATATGCGCATTGGTATAGCGGGCATTATGCGTATTGTAAAATCCGGATAAGATCCGGTGTGCAATCACTGAATAGATGAGTTCTTCATCCGATTTATTCTCTTTGCCAATCCAGAAAACCCGTTTCCGATGCCTTTTCATATCTTCCACATATTCACGGGCATCCCTGTACTGATCATATGAGTAGGTAATTGTAAAACATGTTGTTACCGTTTCCATAATGAGTATTATTTTGACCTAATTCTCCGAAAATATAATGATTAGCCGCAATTTTTCAAAATATTTTTGATCATTACCCTTAAATCATTCCCAGTTGTGAACTTATAAATAAAATCAACCAATATATAATAATAAATCCATCGATGACTCCGGTATAATAAAATTCCTTTTTCCCCAAGTTGCTGTGAAAAATCAGGATTATCATTACCAGGCCTATGATTATAAACGGAATAGCCGAATGGAGGGTTAAAATTGAGATCAGCATATATAAAACAGAAAGAAGTATCCCTGCAATCCGTGTTGACCGGATCCCGAAGAATCCGGGTATGGTTTTTATATGATTATGTTTGTCAAGTAAATAATCCCGAATATCGAAAGGTAGGGTAATAACCACGATGAATAAAAACTGGATTACAAAAATTACCAACACATGTTGGAATGCCGGTTGGTTATAATAATTCAATGCCGGTAATATGGTGCCTATGGAAGCCCATACATAAGCGACCAGCAGGATTTTCAAAAAGGGAATGGATCGGGCAGGTAAAAATCCCCGGTTCTTACTCTTAAATGGATAGTTGTAGGCAAATGAAATTATCCCCAGATGAATCAGATAAATGAATTTTACCATACCAAAACCAAGTGATATGTATAAAACCAGGATGATGATCAGCGTATAGAAGCCGATAAATATTTTATGCTTTTCAGGATATTTTACATATTTAGTGATAACAGGTAGATTATAGGCAAGAAATGTCGCAAATAAAATAAATGCCGTAAATCTTACCGGAACCGCGCTTTTATCGACTCCTAGAAGAATGAATCCACTCCAGTAAAAGGTTACTGAGGCGAGGCTGATCAGGACCTGGGACCTGATGATTTTCGCAATCATGTGAAGGTTACTACAAAAAGGTTGTCCAGCTAGTATAAAAACTTCATCCCGACCACATACCGTTTATGGTTTTAAATAGGATATAAAGGTTGGATTGCCGATGAATTTCATTTTTAAGATGGCCTTCTGTATTATTTTAAATGATATTATAGAATGTCTATTCCTGCGACAATGCCTGCGCACCACCGACAATTTCGTTTAATTCTTTGGTAATTACAGCCTGACGTGTCCGGTTATAGGCAATTTGAAGCTCTCCTAATAATTCATCGGCATTTTCAGACGCCTGTTCCATGGCCGTCATTCTTGCGCCTTGTTCCGAAGCAATAGACTCCAGAACAGCCCTGAAGAATTGGATATGTAATAATTGAGGTATAAGTTCTGTAAGTATGATTTCCCGGGATGGTTCGAAGATATAATCCCTGATCGATTGTTTCTCCTGTGTTTTTATATTCAATTCAAAAGGTAAAAAAGGGATGGCACGAAGTATCTGTGTAGCTACATTTTTGAATTCATTATAGACTACGATCACCCCATCATATTGTTGGTTCCTGAAGGATTGCATGGCAAATTCAGCAACATCTCGTACCTTGTTATAGGAGATCTCATAATATAAATTCCAATACTTGTCAATGATCTTAAAATTACGTTTTCTGAAAAAATCAAATGCCTTTTTCCCGACAGGCAGAATATCCAGGTTCCCTTGTTCATGGATATCCTGATATTGATCGTCGATCAGTGTCTGTACCTTTTTGAATACGTTGCTATTGAATGCTCCGCACAATCCACGATCGGAAGCAACTACGACAATAAGGAGTTTATTTATATCCCGCAATTCCATATATCCCGACCCGATTTCCTCCTCGCTGGTCTGTGCCACGTTCTCCAGAATATTATCCAATTTTTGTGCAAAAGGCCGCAACTGAAGTATATTATCCTGGGCTCGTCTCAATCTGGAAGCCGCCACCATTTTCATGGCCTTGGTGATCTGTTGCGTTGATTTGACTGATTTGATCCGGTTCCGTACTTCTTTTAAACTTGGCATTTATTCTCGGATGATAAATTAATTCTGAAAATTCTTTACAATATGATCGGCTGCTTCGTGCATTGTTTGGGTAGCCTGGTCATCCAATTTACCTCCTCTCAATTTTTCAAGCAGATCTCCGTGATTGGCCACAAGAAAATCAAGAAACTCTTTTTCAAAATCCTTAATACGTTCGATTGGAATAAGATCAAGGAATCCTTTTGTAGATACATATATAATGGCTATCTGCTGTTCAACAGGCACAGGTGAATACTGCGGCTGTTTTAAAATTTCCTGATTCCGCCTACCGCGGTTGATGGTTAACTGGGTGGCTTTATCCAGATCAGATCCAAATTTTGCAAAAGCCTCCATCTCTCTGAATTGTGCCTGATCAAGTTTCAGGGTTCCTGCTACTTTTTTCATGGACTTTATTTGTGCATTCCCACCTACCCGGGATACCGAGATTCCAACATTGATGGCCGGTCTGATTCCTGAATTAAACAAATCCGTTTCCAGGAATATCTGTCCGTCGGTAATTGAAATTACATTGGTAGGAATATAAGCGGAAACATCTCCTGCCTGTGTCTCAATAATAGGTAAAGCGGTCAGGGAACCTCCGCCTTTGGCCATTTTGGCAATGGAAGGAGGAAGATCATTCATTTTCCTGGCAACCTCATCACTGGCATTTATTTTAGCAGCTCTTTCGAGGAGACGTGAATGGAGATAAAATACATCTCCGGGGTATGCTTCTCTGCCGGGAGGTCTCCTAAGCAACAGCGATACTTCGCGATAGGCAACCGCTTGTTTGGAAAGATCGTCATAGATCACCAGGGAAGATCTTCCTGTATCCCTGAAAAACTCGCCAATAGAAGCACCCGCGAAGGGAGCAAAATATTGCAACGGAGCAGGATCCGAAGCGTTCGCAGAAACGATGATCGTATAATCCATCGCTCCATGTCTTTCAAGGGCAGCTAAAACCTGGGCAACCGTTGAAGCCTTCTGTCCGCAAGCAACATAAACGCAGAATACGGGCTCTCCTTTTTCATAAAATTCCTTCTGGTTAATGATCGTATCAATGGCAATAGCACTTTTCCCGGTCTGGCGATCACCGATGATCAATTCCCGCTGGCCTCTTCCGATCGGAATCATCGAATCTACAGCTTTCAATCCGGTCTGCAACGGTTCGCTTACCGGTTCCCGGTAAATAACTCCGGGCGCTTTGCGCTCAAGGGGCATTTCATATAGCTGACCCTCAATCTTTCCCTTCCCATCCACCGGACGACCGAGGGTATCCACCACCCTACCTACGAGTCCTTCTCCTACCTGGATGGACGCAATCCGACCTGTCCTCTTTACCGTATCGCCCTCCGAGATATCCTCGGATTCCCCAAAAAGAACAGCCCCTACATTATCTTCTTCAAGGTTTAAAACCAGTGCTGTGGTACCATCATCAAATTCGAGAAGCTCTCCTGCCTGCGCCCGGGTCAATCCGTAAATCCGGGCAACGCCATCTCCAACCTGAAGTACCGTTCCTACTTCTTCAAGTTCGGATTCTGTTCTAAAATTCGATAATTGCTCCCGTAATATTGCGGATACTTCATCAGGTCTTACTTCTGCCATGAGTATAATTGTTTTATTCGGTTATGAGACGATTAATTGTTTTTTAACTTCTCTCAGTTTGGAGGAAACCGAATCGTCGATCTGTCGATCTCCGACTTTTACAATGTAACCTCCAATGAGTTCTTTATTTACTTTTTCGACCAGCTTAACGGTCCAGTCTTTCCCGATATAATTTTCAGCCACTTTCTCAAACTCAGCTTGCATAGCATTATCCAGTTTTATGGGAGTGGTTACCTCAACGATTTCAATTTTGCGGTATTGACGATACTGTACAAGAAATTCATCGGCTATTTCAGGTAGAATATCCTCCCTGGTTTTCCTGGTAATAATATCGATAAACTTGAAAGTCAGCTCATTTACGCCTTTTTCAAATATCTTTTTCAGAATACTTAATTTCTGATAACTGTGAATGATGGGATTTTTCAGAAAAAGAACAAAAAGCCTGTTCTGCGTACACAAGGTAGAGATCATTTGCATATCTTTCATCACTTTTTCCAGGATTTCCATTTCGATGGAAAGTTCAATCAACGATCGGGCATATCGTTTGGCTATGCGATAACTTGACATTTTTTAATTGAGCTTCATATCTTTCAAATACAACTGGATAAGTGCTTTCTGCTGTACATCCTTTTCAAGATTTTTACGCAGGATCTTTTCTGAAATCTGCAGCGAAAACTCCGCTACCTGGTTTCTGATTTCGTTAACTGCGGCCTGTTTCTCAAGATTGATGGTATGACGGGCGTCTTCAATCATCTTCTGCGTGATCTTACCTGCCTCTTCCTTTGCCTCTTCCCTAATCTTCGATGCAATTACCGAAGCATCTTTGATGATCTTATCCCTTTCAACCCTGGCTTCCGCCATAAGCTTTTCATTTTCGACATGTAATTTTTCCATTTCCTCCCTTGCGAGCTCTGCAGCTTGCAGGGCTTCCTCAATGGAACCTTCCCGCGCTTTCAGCGCATTCATGATCGGTTTCCATACAAACTTGCCCAAGATCCATAACACCAGCAGGAAAGTGATGGTCTGCCAGAAGATTAATCCTATACCGGGTGTAACTAGGTCCATATTGAATTGTTTAAGTTTCCAGAAAAAGCCTGAGCCAGCCTAATGCATGCACTCAGGCTTGAATTATTAACCTTTAAATGATATAAGCAGACAGACAACAACACCGAACAAGGCAACGCCTTCGATCAGCGCGGATGCAATGATCATGGCCGTCTGGATTTTACCACCAGCTTCCGGCTGGCGAGCGATTGATTCCATCGCGGAACTACCGATCTTACCAATGCCAAAACCTGCGCCTAATGCAACAAGTCCAGCTCCGATGGCTGCACCCATAATGGCTATGCTGATATCAAGTATTAAGAAGTTTAACATAATGTTTAAGTTTATATTTGGTTAATAAAGAATTACACTATCTTTTGTTCCAATTTTTCCTCATGGTGATGCTCTTCGACGGCAGCTCCAAAATACATGGCCGATAAAATAGTGAATATAAAAGCCTGTAAGAGGGCGACGAACAACTCAAGGAAATTCATGAATATAGCAAATAAAACGCTCAGAGGGCCTATCCAGACACTCTGGAATATGAATATCAGGCTGAACAGACTTAAAATAATGATATGTCCAGCCGTTATATTGGCAAAAAGTCGTACCGTCAGGGAAAAGGGTTTCGTAAATACGCCGATCAATTCAACAAGGGGCATGATCGGAATCGGGATTTTAAGCCACCAGGGAACACCGGGTGTATTAAAAATATGTTGCCAGTAATTTTTATTCCCGCTTACCTGAGTAAAAATAAATGTAAATACGGCGAGTGTTCCGGTAACGGCAATATTCCCTGTAACATTAGCGGATCCCGGCAGTAATCCCATCATATTATTGAACCAGATAAAGAAAAAAATGGAGAGCAGATAAGGTAAGTATTTCTCATATTTAGGCCCAATATTAGGTATGGCAACCTCATCCCGGATAAAGATAATCACCGGTTCAAAAAAAGACTGGATTCCACTGGGTGGTTTTCCTTCATTTTTTACATAACTCCGCTTAACACTGAAAAATATCCAGAAAAGTAGGATTACGCTGATAAACATGGAGGCAACATTTTTCGTAATTGAGAAATCAATAATCGATCTTCCTTCTTCCAGAGGTAGTATGTGGGAATGTTCGATCTTGTATCCATTATACGGGATCGGTTGATGGTGCTCATCATAAAAATGAGCGGATGAAAAAATTTCAATCCCTCGGTCACTGGAATATAAAATCACAGGCAGGGGTAATGTGCCAAAAGGTCCATCCCAGAAATGCCACACATGGGAATCCTGTATATGGTGATTGATCATTTCACCCGGATTGAAGGCTTCCTCCGGACTTTCCGCAGCATAGGACGTTACGACACAGGCACATGATGCAAGGAAGCCGAAAAATAGGATCGTCCGTATTTTGTATCTATGAAATATATTTATTCTAATTCCCACCGTTTATTCGAGGTTGAAGATTTTTTACCAGATAATAGATTTCAAATCCTAAATACAGGAGATAAAGAATTATAAAATTTACCGAAAATATAATGGCATTTTCCCTGTCCAAATAAATAACGATCAAGGCAATTATGATACTTAAAAAAAACCGCAACATCATGGCTCCGAAAAATCCTTTCGATAAGTTGTCGATATTCTTCCTGGCCGTTCTTTCAACTATCATAAGACTGATCAATGTAAGAATAAAAAAATACAGCACCAGAAACCATTGAAAACCATACATCCATTCCATTTTAAATTTTCCAACAATGACTTGTAATACCCCGACGATCAGGGTGAAAGTTGAAGTTTGAATTACCACCCTCAACATTGGCCTGAAATTATGATTTTGGCAAGCTTTTAATGATCAGGTATAACGAAGCAAAAATAAACAATAAGGTGAAAATGGCAGTAAAAATCGGGGTTTTATTTCCCATGCTTTCATCAATTTTCATTCCTATCCATAATCCCAATAATATGGCAGCTATCATCTGGAAAGCAAGGCCGGAATATTTGGCATATTGATTTATATCATCAAGCTTCCTGTTCTTTTTGTTTCTTTTGCTCTTTGGTTTGTCCGTTTTCACCGATTTTAATTTCCAGGTTCGCAACACCCATTTTGCAACTTCCATTAAAAGTCGCCCCTGATTCTACAATGAATTTATTGGTAATGATATCTCCGGCGATGACGGCCGTGGCCTTTAATATAAGCAGCTCGGAGACTTCAACTTTTCCACTGACTTCTCCCGATAATTCTGCATTCTGGGCTAAAATATCTCCCTCAACATAGGATGACTGACCTAGGGCTACCTTGGATTTGCTTTTAATACTACCGATAATACGGCCCTCCACTCGAATATTACCAAATGATTCAAGATTTCCCTCAACGGTAGTACCTTTCCCGATGATATTACTCGAATTGCTTAATTCTTCTTCGCTCATTTTCTGATTCTTATTGTTGAACATTATAAAAAAGTTTAAAATGAAACAAAATCTTCAGGATTTACCGGATTCCCATTATACCATAACTCAAAATGCAAATGCGGACCTGTGGTCAACTCCCCGGTATTTCCTATGATAGCAATTATTTCGCCTGCACTCACAAAATTACCAACTTTTTTTAATAATGCTGCATTATGTTTATAAACTGAAATTAAATTCCCACGATGCTGAACCGCGATAATGTTACCCGATCCTTGGGTCCAGTCCGCCACGATAACCGATCCATCGGCAATCGATTTTACGGGTTCATCCGTTTTGGCAACAATATCGACTCCATAATGCTCCTGCGACAGGTCAAATCTGGCGGTGATAATCCCGGAGATTGGGGTGAAAAAATAAATATCCTGCAGATCCTGCAAATACGGTTGGGTATTGATTCCCATATATTCTTCTCCAACCTCCTCAAACTGTCTGCGAATTAAGCTGTCAATGGGAGCCAGTACATCTTCGCCCGTATAACTGGTTTGGGTGATCTGTGGATTTTTCATCTCCGTTGAATCAAACCCTTCAAAATCTTCCATCAATATACTTTTAAAAGTATTGATGAACATATCTTTACGTTCAACCTCGTAATGGAGCGAATCAAGTTTTAACGATAATTGTATGAATTTTTTATTGGCTTCCAATGTTGCATGACGGGGATCATACCATTGGGAAAGGATGGAACTGGCCAGGTAAAGGCTTAATATCAGCAGGATAGTAAAGAGTGCAAATGAAAAAACGATTAATTTTGTATAAGTAAAACTGATTGTCGACCTTTCAGAGAGGTTTTCCTCATTTCTGATGATTAGTAAGTATTTGGTAGTCAACCAATTTGAAAGGGTCTTTCTCGTTCTCAAAACGTATATTTTACTCGATGGTACAAAATTATCAATTAATGATAAATTGCCCTTACATATTTGTATTAATTCTTAAATTAAAACGTTAAAGGGAAGAAGAAATTAGAAAATTTGAATAAAATAGAGACCATATTTAGCGCGTTAATAATTTTATTCCTTATTGTGGGATGTTCCGCTGAAAGAAAAAACGTGATCAGCAAAACCTTTCACAATACCACTGCCAGGTATAATGCCTATTTTTACGCCAATGAAAGATTAAAGGAAGTTGAGGATGCGCTCGAAGCTAATCATAAGAATAATTTTAATGAAGTATTGAAGATCTTTGCCGATGTGGATTCCAGTGTGATTCGCAGCATGGAGGATCAATTAGAAGAGGTCATTAAAAAAGCATCGATCGCCATTCAAAGGCATCCTAACAGCCGCTGGGTTGACGATAGTTATATCCTGGTTGGGAAAACACGCTATTATTTAGGGGATTTTGTCAATGCCATTGAGACTTTTAAATACGTAAACACGAAAAGCGAGGATGACGATGCCCGCCATGAAGCACTTACCTGGCTGATGCGAACCTTTCTGGATTACAATGAGGAGAATAATGCCATTGCCGTATCCGATTATCTTAAAAAGGAGAAATTGAACTCCAGCAATTATCGACTGCTTGAACTGACCCGGGCTTATTTATACGAAAAAAGGGAAGATTATAATGAAATGGTAAAACACCTGGTAAATGTAGCGCCGGATTTAACGAAAAAAGAGAATTCCGATCGGATTCATTTTATCGTTGCGCAACTATATCAGCAGAAAGGATTTGATGCGGAAGCCTATAACTATTATGATCTGTGCCTCAAAGAAAGACCCAATTACGAACTATCCTTTTATGCCAAATTAAACATGGCCCAGGTAACGGAACTGGCCGATCAAATGGACGTAAAAAAAACACGGAAGTATTTTGTTAAGCTACTTAAAGACCGGAAAAACAATGAATTTAAAGATAAGATTTACTACGAAATGGCCAATTTTGAAATCAAGCAGGATAATTATGAGAAGGCCATAGAATATTACAAATCATCCGTAGCCAGTAGCCTGAACAATCCACGGCAAAAAGCTTATTCCTATCTGAAACTGGGAGAAATATTTTTTAATGAGTTTAAAAATTACGAAACCGCCAAAGCCTATTACGATAGTACCGTTTCCGTTCTTCCCAGAGAAGATGATTTATACCCCAATGTATCGGAACGACAGGTAATTCTGGCTGATTTTGTCGACCAGATCAATACCATCCATCTGCAAGATAGCCTCCTGTCTCTTGCTGAAATGGATACTTCCAGCCTCTATGTTTACCTGGATGAGGTAATTGCCGAGAAGCAGCGGATTGCTGAAGAAGAAGCAAAAAATCAAAAAAAAGACCTTAAAAGTGGTAATATAGCGCAAACTGACATTTTCAATCCGTTTTCCGGAAGTAATTTTGCTTCCGCATCGACCGGGTCAACCTGGTATTTTTATAATCAGAATGCCATTAGCCTTGGACAATCTGAATTCAAAAGAATCTGGGGAGATATTTCACTCCAGGATCATTGGCGGCGATCCAATAAATCCACTACCAGTGAATTTGTAAATGAACAAACCAATGAGGTAATAGATGTGGATAATTCAGCGGAGACGACCGAGTTGGCAATTGTGGCTGGTAATTCGAGGGAACAATATCTGGCAACCATTCCTTTTTCCACGGAAGAACAACAAATCGCTCTCGATAAAATAGAAACCGCTTATTATAATCTTGGAAAGATTTATAATTTCGAGTTGGATGAACCAATCTATGCAGCCGAATCCTATGAAGAATTACTTGACCGCTTCCCTGAATCAGAATATACCCCAGAGGTGCTTTATCTGCTTTATCTTATTTATAAAGATATGAATGATGAAACCTATCAGACAATCGCCAATCGCCTGATAATAGAATTCCCCAATACTACCTTTGCGAAATTGATAATAAATCCGAACTACAAGGAAGAAAGTAATATCGCCAGTGAAAAATTAAAAGAATACTATCGAAAAGCCTATAAATATTATCTGATGGATAGCATTGATCTGGCGATAGCCACGATAGAGGAGGGTGTGGAAATATACCCGGATAATAGTTTCTCTGATAATATTGCTTTACTGCGGATTTTTTTATTGGCTAAAATAGATGGAATTTATAAATACCAATATGAGCTTCAGGAGTTTGATGTTGAGTTCCCTGAAAGTGAGCTCCTGAACTATGTCGAAGAATTAATGAAAACCTCGGAGGAATTTCAGTTAAAGCTGGCCACCGAAAAAGAGATACAGTACATCCCCTATTTCGACCAGACTCACTATTGTGTTTTTCTGTATCCGACTTCGGAGGTACTGGCTGATAAAATCCCAAAAATTATTGAAAATTTTAATAAAAGTGAATTGACATCCGAAAATTTGAAGACGGGGAACCTGATGTTCAATGAGGAATATTCACTGGTCCTGGTTAATGAATTTAGTGATAGAGAAAATGCCATATCCTATTTTGAAAAGTTGACTGAAAAACAATCTATCTTTGAAGAATTGGGACCATATAAATTTTACAGCTTTGTTATTTCGGAAGATAATTTTCAAATTCTATACCGGACGAAAGGATTGGAGGAATATCTGAGTTTTTTTAAAACCAATTATCAGTAAATGAACGCCGAAAGAAAATTGAAAATATATAAAAATATAGTGAGATGGATGTGGAGGCTCTTCCTGATTGGAGTTGTTTTATCCATCTTTTTTATCTATTCGATCCGGATCAATTTATTTAACCTGTATGGAGGATTCCCTTCTTACCGGTCACTTGAAAATCCCAAAAGTGAACTTTCTTCACTTTTATATTCAAGGGATGGAGTTTTGCTGGGATCTTATTACCGAAAGAATCGAAGTCAAATCGAATTCGATGAATTATCAGACCCGCTGGTAAATACCTTGATATTCACGGAAGACTACCGTTTTACCAATCATTCCGGAATTTCTTTCCCCGATCTCATGCGGGTAGGCATAAAAACCATATTAATGGGACAGAGCGGATCGGGTGGTGGGAGCACCATAACTCAGCAATTGGCTAAAAACCTGTTTAAAACACGTACCGACCTGAATAACGGCCATTTAAATAATGTGCCTTTGATTGGTATGCTCATTATTAAAATCAAGGAAATGATCATGGCTGTGGAACTGGAAAAAAATTTTACCAAAAAGGAGTTGATTGCCATGTTTCTTAACACCATCGAGTTTGGTGGAAATTCATATGGGATTAAAGTAGCGTCTCATACATTCTTTGATAAGGAACCGGAAGAAATCAATTATCAGGAAGCGGCATCACTGGTTGCTATGGTCAATAAACCTACCCGTTTTAATCCGGAAAGAAATCCGGAAATCGCGCTGGAAAAACGAAACCAGATTTTGGAAAAGGTCTCCAGATACGATATTATTTCGGAACAGGAAGCCGATTCCTTATCCTCACTGCCCATCGAACTGGTATATAATGTGGACAGTCATAACGAAGGCCTGGCCACCTATTTTCGATCCTATATTCGTGATTTTTTGATGGATTGGTGTGATGAAAACGGATACGATCTCTGGGAAGACGGATTGAGAATATATACAACGATCGACAGCAGTATGCAGGCTTATGCCGAACAGGCGGTTGGGTTGCATATGAAAAAATTACAGGAGCAGTTTTATGAACAATGGGGAGAAAAAAATCCATGGGTCGATGATAATGGAAACGAACTGAGAGATTACATAGATCTGGTATTAAAAAGAACCGAAAGATACCAGCAGCTGGTTGAAAAATATGGTGAGAATTCCGATTCGGTCGATATCATTCTCAGAACGCCCGTGAAGATGACCGTATTTTCATGGAATGGAGAAATTGATACGCTAATGAGCCCGATCGATTCATTGAAATACTTTAAAAAATTTCTTCATGCCGGATTCATGGCAATGGATCCTCATTCGGGCCAGATCCGAGCCTGGGTGGGTGGAATCAACCATAAATATTTTCAATATGACCATGTAAAGCAGGGAACAAGACAGCCGGGTTCCACATTTAAACCCATCGTTTATACGGCTGCCATCGCCAATGGTTATTCACCCTGTTATGAAGTGGTCGATGCACCTGTCACCTTTAATCTTCCTGGCCAGAATCCCCCTACCTGGACCCCTCCCAATGCCACCGGAAGATATACCGGCGTAAAGATGACCATCCGGAAAGCGATGGCCAAGTCCGTCAATTCAATTACCGCTTACGTGATGAAGAATATTGGGGAACAGAATGTGGTGGATTATGGATACCGGCTTGGATTGGAAACCCTACTCGATCCGGTACCTTCCCTGTGTCTCGGCACGAGTGACGTAAGTCTTTTTGATATGCTTGGCGCCTACAGTACCTTTGTAAATGAAGGGGTTTATACCAAACCCTATTTCGTGACGCGAATAGAAGATAAAACCGGAAAGGTACTCCATGAATTCGCCCCGCGCACGCGGGAAGCCATCAATGAAGAAACGGCCTATTTAATGATCCATATGCTG
>Ga0209536_100005648_pt1 | contig 19386 bp, 13 predicted proteins | sample DeeMarSeWOR28_12_FD_187461 | JGI IMG/M metagenome (GOLD analysis project Ga0209536, IMG submission 187461) | Marine sediment microbial communities from White Oak River estuary, North Carolina - WOR-2-8_12 (SPAdes) (version 2) | ecosystem: Environmental > Aquatic > Marine > Intertidal zone >...
TTTTCTGGGACAAGGAGTACCTCACCGTCGACAATCACCCCGGGTCACCTTACTATGGTCGCGCTTATCTGACCGTCACCCGTTTCCAAAACGGCCTGCAGGGCAGCTACCTTGACTCGCCCATCTTTCTGAGCTACTCGGATGACGGCGGCCTGACCTGGTCCGATCCGCAGCAGATCTCCGGCTCGAACCCCGCCTATTGTACCTATCAAGAGGACGGGCCGGCTGGCGAGTGCGACGAGGACCAGTTCTCTTACCCCGCCGTGGCTTCGGACGGCACTCTGTACGTTCACTTCGCCAACTACCAGAACGAGGCCGAATGGGAGGTGTCCTTTGACTTCGACGCCCAGCTTATGGTCGTCAAGTCCACCGATGGTGGCGTAACCTTCAGCGACCCGGTCCCGGCTGCCCAGCTCGAGGATGGCTTGTCCGACACACCCTACTCGGTCATCGGCAGCCAGACAGTGTGGGGGCACCAGATCCGCTGGACGTCGGTCGGCAACATCGCCGTCGACCCCGCAAACCCGGACCACGTGACCGTTGTCTGGGCCGACCGGGGCACAGCCAACCCGAACGCAACGGAGGAATGCAACTTCTCGACCGGCACTGCTCCGAATTACGACCCGTGCGATGCCGGCCCCGGTTCGAACCTGAGCGTCTACCGCTCTGACTCGTACGACGGCGGCGCGAGCTGGACCGGCCGCACGTTGATAGACGACGCCAGTGGCAAGTCCCAGTGGTTCGTCTGGAGCGATTACAAGTCCGACGGTACGCTGGTGGCGGCCTGGGACGAGGATACAGCTCCGGCGCCGGCCGATACTTTTGTGCACGTGCTGTGGGTCGATGGCGGGAGCAAGGAAGTCCTTGGGCCAGAGGAGAATATCGACGTCTCGGTGACGCATTGGGCAGGCCAGTACACCACTGCCTGGCCGGAGATCTGCGGGCCGGCCGGCTCGGACACGGCGGGCAAGGGCTGCAACGTTTTCCACGGCGACTACACCGGCCTGGCCGTCGGCCCGGATGATAGCATCAACGTGGTGTGGACCGGCCTCAACGTCCTGGTAACGTCGCCTCAGGTTGACTTCTACACTGGGGAGCTGCGCCAGGGGTATCGCCAGGACGCCATGTTCGCCAGGCGCTAACTCTAAGGACGCGTTTCTAGTGGGGTGGAGCCAAAGGCTCCACCTTGTTCAGCTACGTAGATACAAAAGTAGCGGTCACGCATACCCCTTGAAACGGGTAGTTTGACCGCGAAGCGCCCCAGGGTTGGAAACTCCCAGCCCTGGGGCAGCGCTCTATTCTCTTCGTTGTCGGATGCTGCTGAGGCAACCCATGCCAGCGGCGTCAGGGGCCGCTATCTGGTTGTGGGAGCTAACCAACCCACCCACTCACAGACCCAACACTTCTGCTGCCTTGTCATACAACTCATCCGGATCAAAAGGCTTGGTCATATACGTATCGGCCCCGGCCTCGCGCCCCTTCTGACGATCGAATTCCTGACCCTTGGCGGTCAACATGACGACATAAACCTTATCCAGCCTCAACTCGTGCTTGATCGCGTGACACACGTCGAATCCGTTCATAGTCGGCATCATCACATCCAGAAAGACCAGGTCGGGCTTTTCGGTCCTGATGGTCTCCAAGGCCTCCTGGCCATCGTCCGCCGTCAGCAATTGCACCCCGCCGTCCTCAAGATCCTCCAGGGCTTGCTCGATAAGCAGCCTGATATACGCCTCGTCATCCACAATCAATATTTTGGGTGCCATAAAAGTCTCCTCGCAGCTTCTTCCTCTTGCATCGCACGTAGCTAACGTACCTGTCGGGGTGCGTCCCCTCAATTCCCTCCTGGTCTGCCCACAATCTGGGACAGCCCCCCCTGTTGGGCATCACGCAGGTTGCCGCTTGACCACAAATAGCGTGATATCGTCCGCCTGCGGCGACTCCCCGCTGAAAGCCTCGACCGCCTCGATGATGGCCCCGACAAGCTGTTGCGCGCTGGCTTCCGGGTGAGCTACCACGACGTCGCGTAGCCGCTCCTCCTCAAAAAACTGGTTGCCTGTGTCTCTTGCCTCGGTCACGCCGTCGGTATAGAAGACCAACAGGTCGCCCGGGGCTACCTGAATCGCGTGTTCTTCCGGATTAATCTCCTCGAAGATGCCCAGCATGATACCGCGCGCAGTCAACTCCTGGACCTGGCCGGTGGCAGCCTGTAGCCAGAGTGGCGGGTTGTGACCGCCGTTGGCGTAGCTCAAGCGGCCGCTGTCGATGTCCAGCGTGGCGTAAAAGGCGCTCAGCAACAGCCGGGAATCGGACTGAACGTCCCGGACGATAAGCCGGTTGGACCGCCTGAGGACGTCCGCCGGGCTGCCGTAACGCCCACTCATGGACATGGTGCGTATGATGGTGCGGCTGAAGGCCATAAACAGCGCAGCCGGCACTCCCTTGTCGGTGACATCGGCGATGACCAAACCCATGCGCCGAGGCTCGCCAGGCAACTTGAGGAAGTCGTATAGGTCGCCGCCTATCGAGCGGGCAGGCCGGTAGGCGGCAGCGAATTCCCAACCGGGTATGACCGGGCAGGTTTCCGGCAACAGGCTAAGCTGGATCTCGCGGGCAATGCTCAGTTCTTCTTCCAGGCGTTGTCGCTTGATCTGTTCCTGGTGCAGCCGAGCCGTCTCCAGGGCGATGGCCGCCTGTCCGGCCAGCGCCATGAGCAGTTTTTCGTCCCCGGCTGTGAACTCCGGCTCGCCCGCCTGCCGTCCCAGCAGGACCGCTCCCAGCACCTGCTCCTGCGCCTTGAGGGGCGCGCAGAGAATTGGACCGCTGAGCGCTGGCGCGTCCGGCAGGTTGGTGACGATAGCCGGCCGGCCGCTGCGCACCACCTGACCGGCGATATGATGCCAAACCTTGCTCAGTGCTTGGGCGTGGCCGTGGCTGCCGGAACTGGCCCTGATCTCCAGGTCGACGTCCAACTGTGTTGACGTGGCCGACGGCAATAACACCACTCCGGCTTCTGCCGGGATGATGCGCTCAGCCTCGGCCAGCATCAGGTGGGGGATTTCCTCTGGGTCCAGGCAGCTCCCAATCGTCTCTCCGATGTTGTAGAGCAGGTTGATTTCACGGTAGCGATCAAGCGTCTCGCGGACGACATCGCGTGTCTCCAAGGCCTGAAGGAGAAGCAGCGACAGGCTGTGGCCCAGGCAGCGTAAGACGTGTTCCGCCCCAGGATCTTCGGCCACTACCGCCCCCAGCAAGTGCGACTTGACGAGCAGCGGCTGAAGGAGCAGTTCCCCGCTACGCACCACCTGGCCTTCGTTGGCCTGAGCCAGCAAATCCGCCATTTGTGATGCAGGCCAGGTGCCTGTGCCAACAAAAACGTGGCCATCGGCTCCGACCAGGGCCAGATCCCCGCCCGCCAGCAGTTTTTGATAGTCCCATAGCAGGACTTCTGCTTCGCGTCGTTTCAGTAAGCGATGTAGTGGAATGCCCGGAGATTCGGTTACGGTGATGGTCATTGGTTTCCTTCTTGTGAGTTGTCTGATTGCGATGTGTTTTGTTGCTTGGGCAGGATTTTCTGGTTGGCCAGCCTATCCGGAGCCAGCTCCAGGGTCTCCTCCCCGTCGTCGCTTCCCGGGCTTGCCTCGGCCCCACAGGGCAAGGTAAAGGAGAAGTTGCTCCCCCGGCCCAGCTCGCTTTCCACCCAGATGTGCCCGCCGTGATGCTCCACAATGTCTTTGCAGATGGGCAGCCCCAGCCCGGTCCCACGCGGTTTCCCGGTCAGGGTGTCACCACCTACCTGCGTGAATTTCTCAAAGATGCTGTAGCGGTGATCCTCGGCAACACCGACGCCCGTGTCGATGACACTCACCACGATTTGGTTGTTGACACGCCTGACACAGCAGCTTACCGAGCCCTGCTTGGTGAACTTGGCGGCGTTGGATAGCAGATTGATCACCACCTGGACCAATCTGTCGCGGTCGCCGATGACCTGGGGCAGTCCATCTTCCAAATCCCTGACCAGTTCCAGGGCCTCGGGCTCAAACAGGCCGGAGGTGGCTGCAATGGCCTGATCAATGACTTCATTCATTGCCAGCGGCTGCATGTGCCACTCCATCCTTCCAGCCTCAATCTTGGCCAAATCAAGGACGTCGTTGATCAGGCTCGTCAGCCGGTCCCCCTCGGAGATGATGATGGCGATGTTCTCTTTCACCTGGCTGATGGCCCGCCGTGTCTTGACGTCCTCGGTCTGGACCGCGGGGAAGATGCGTTCTTCAAGCCGCTTCCTGATGATTTTTGCGAAACCGAGCACCGAGGTGAGGGGTGTTCTGAGTTCATGGCTGACATTGGCCAGGAAGGCGCTCTTGGCCTCATTGGCCGCCTCGGCTGCCTCTTTGGCTCGCTGCATTTCTGTGAAGAGCCGGGCATTCTCAATCGCACCGGCGATTTGGCCGGCCACCGTCTCCGCCAATCTCATCTGGGCTGGCGTAAACTCCTGGCCAACCTGATTGGTGGTCAGGCCGATGGTACCAATCACCTCGCCGCGCGCCAGCAGGGGCACAACCATCAGGCACTCTATCCCCAGCGCGCGCATCAATTCGTGGACTGCTGCTGTCAAGTGACTGTTCTGAGGCCTGGGAACGATGATAGAGCGGCCGGTTTCGATTACCAGGCTGGAGGAGGGATTACCCTCCACGGGGATCTGGAGGCCCACCGAACTAGGTTGGTCGGGGTCGCGGGAGTAGCTGGCGACGACGGTCAGCTCGGTTCGGCTCTCGTTGAGCAGGGCAATGCCGGTGTTGTGCGTATCAACGAGCTCCACCATTTCCCGGGCTATGATTTCCAGGGCAGCCTGCAGGTCGTGCACCGATGCGAGGGTCTGGGCGATCCTATTGAGCGCCGCCAGCTGCTCTACTCGGGCCTCCAATTGGGCTGTGCGTTGAGCCACTTGATCCTGCAGATTGTTAATCAGGGAACGCAGCCGGCCGGTCAGGGTATTGAAGGCTTCGGCCAGGGTGACCAGCTCCACCGGGCCTACTGGCTCGGCACGCTGGTCGAGGTGGCCTTCACTGATGGAGGCGGCCGTGGTGGTCAGGGCTTCGATGGGGCGGGCAATCACCCGGGCGGTTGCGTTGGCGACCAGCACGACCAAGGTCATAACCAGCAAACCCACCAGGCTGGCCACTTTGGTTGACCGCGTCACCTCGGCCAGGGCATTGGCCTGGCTGTCGCTGATCACCACCTGCCAGCCCAGGGCGCTCAGCGGGCCGAGGTTGACTCTGCTGGTGGTAATCAGCGGCGCGTGCGCGAGCACTGCCGCGTTGCCCCGACTGTCTGTGCCCAGCAGCCAGGCCGGTCCGGGCGGCTGTTGCCGATCTGCGTCAGCGGGCAAAATCCCCGAGGCCATCAGACTCGACCAGGCTGGTTGGCCGATGGTCTGCTGGTCTGGACCAGCGATCAGCACACCATCCGGGGCGAGCAGGTTGACGTCCCCGGTCGTCTGGGCTCTGGCCACGCTGATGTCGCGCTGGATGGCCCTCAGATCGTAGGTCGAGGCCAGCACCCCGATGGTCTGGTTGGTTTGTGGGTTGATGACCCCGACTGCCATGAATATGGACGCCGATTTGGTGTCCGGGTCGATCCTCAGATCGCCCAGGTACACGTCGCCCTGTCCGTGGTGCCAGGCGGCCTGCCACCAGGCTTCGTCTCCAAAATAGTACATGGCGGGCTTTTCGCCTTGGGCGGCCACCAAGCCCCCCAGACGATCAGTCAGAAAGATGTTGTTGTGAAATGTGTTGGCGCCGCGGAACCTGCTCAACGCCAAGGTCTGGTCGTTGCTGCGGTAGGCCAGGACGAATGGGCTGTTTTCGGGAGAAGTCTGCCATTGCTGCTCCCGCTCCTTGAGCAACCGGTCAGCCTCGGGCTCATCCATTTGGTACTCGGCGTTGGCCGCCGTCAGGCCTTCGACCAGGACCGAGTCGAGCCGGCTCAAGGTGGTCAGGGCATTAATCTGTCGTTCAAGGGCGTTACCCACGCGCTCGGCGTTTGATTCGGCCAGAGTCTGGAAGTGCTGTCCCACTTCCTGGATCTGTGAGTTGCGGAGTTGCACGGTCAGCACCCCGGTAACCACGAAGATGGATGCCGCCGAGATAGCGGTGAAAACCAACGCAAACTGAGTGGCCAGATCGAGCCGGGTGTAGTACCTGGCGCCTGGCCGCAGACGGAGGTACCACAGCAAGAAGCCCAGCAGGCCGAGGTGCAAGGTGAGTAGACCGAGCGCCACAAAGACAGCGCCGTACAAGTCTGTCAGGAGCACCAAGCGGCTGGGAATGTACAGCAGGTCGGTGGCCACCATGGCGCTTGCTCCCAGGAGCGTAATGACAGCCGACATGGGCATACGTCGCGGTTGATCGGCTATGCCTATCTCGATGGGAACGACCGCCAGCAGGAAGAGTCCGATGATCCAGTAGTCGGCCAGAAAGAGCGGGGCCAGCACCGAGCTCACAATCTGGACGGCCGCGATCAGCCAGATAGCGAGCTGAAAACGCCTCCGCCAGCGCGCCAGCCACCAGCCGACGCCGTGGGCCAGGAGGACCACGGCCGCCAAGCCGCTCAGCGCCAGGTACTGCCACTGGCGCGTTTGCGCGTAGAGAAGCAGCAAAGAGAGCAATATGACCAGGGCCATGGTGCCCGAGACCACGGTAACTGGCCAAAAGGGTCGCCGAAAACGGTCCGAAATAGTTGGCATCTGGCTGGTTCCCCGCAGGGCTGGCCGGCTACTTGGCGCCGGTGATGGCCGGATCGGCCTGGATGGCTTGTTCGGCGGCCTCAACCTGATCCTTGCATGCCTGAGGGATCCGGCTTTCCCAATCGTGATACGGCGCCAGCCCCACCCCGCCGTTTGAGACTGTGGCCATCCGAATGCCTCCGGCCAACCGGCCGGCTGCAAAGTCCTCCACCGCCGTCCGGGCGGTCACGTCTACGTTCTTAGAGGCGCTGGTGAGCAGGGCATCCTGGACGGCCGGATAGCTGAAGTACTGGTCCACGTCCACGCCGATGGCCATCAAGCCCGCCTCTTTGGCAGCCAGCAGGCCACCATTGCCGGTATTGCCGCCCACACCAAAGATCACGTCTGCGCCCTGGTTAATGAAGTCCTGCGCCACGACTTTACCAGTGGCCGGGTCATCGAAGTCAGGAATGTATTGGCTCAGGGTAACGACGTCGGGATCCACCGATTTGGCACCGTTGTGAAAGCCGGTCACGAAGCGTACCACGGGCGGGATTTCCATGCCAGCCACCGTGGCCACCGTACCGTTCTGGCTCATACAGGCGGCGAGCACACCTGCCAGGTAGCCCAGTTCGTCCTCAGCGAACATCAGGCTGGTAACGTTGACCAGGCCGCCCGCTTCGGTGTAGCAGTCCTCGACCGTGTTGGGGCACCCGAAGCCGGGGTAGTAGGCGTGGTCGACGATCACGAAGTGGATATCGGGATGTCTTTGCGCAGCCTTGGCCGTGGCGTCACCCAGTGGAAAACCTACCGTGATCACCATATCTGCCCCTTCGGCAATCAGGCTTTCAATGTTCTTCTCAAAGTCGCTGGTCGACTGCGAGGGCAGATACGAAAATTCCAGGCCGGCCTTGGCGGCAGCATCCCGGGCGCCCTTCAGGGTGTACTCGTTGAAGGACTTGTCCTCGATACCGCCCGTGTCCAGCACCACGCCGACCTTCAACTTGGGGACGGAGCTGGGTGTCGGGGCGCCACAGGCGGCCAGCAGGAGGGACGTAATCATGAGTAAGGCAAGGACAAACGGCAATCTTCGGGTCATTCTTCCTCCACGGGCCCTGGGGAGATCAGCTGCGCCCCCAGGATCAGGCCCACTCGTTTCATTCCTTAGTGTCTCACCTCATCCAGGCCGGTTCACGACTGGGGCGGGGTGATCCACCGGCGACATATCGACACTGGTCACGACCTCGCCGCTTGGGATGGGCAGCGTAAAGGCAAAGGTACTGCCCTTGCCTGGTTCACTCTCAACCCAAATGTGACCGCCGTGGTGCTCCACGATTTCTTTGCAGATGGGCAAGCCCAACCCGGTTCCCATTGGCTTGCCGGTGAGGGTGTCGCCGATCTGCGTGAATTTCTCAAAGACCTTGGGTTGGTCGGCTTTGACGATGCCCACGCCTGTATCGATGACGCTGATGACGACTTCGTGATCGACCTGTCGGGCCTGGCACGTCACGGAGCCATGTTCCGTGAACTTGACCGCATTAGAGATCAGGTTAATCACCACCTGGATCAGCCGGTCGCGGTCACCCACGACCTCTGGCAAACCCTCGCTTACTTCACGTATCGGCTCCAGCTGATTCTGTTCGAAAAGAGCGGCTGTGGCTGCCATCGCCCGGTCGATCACCTCCTCGACGGGAAGCGGCTGCATATGCCACTCGACCTTACCTGCCTCGATCTTGGCCAGATCAAGCAGGTTGTTGATCAGGCTGGTCAGCCGTTGCCCTTCAGCCACAATGATGCTGAGGTTTTCGCTGACCTGCTGCACAGTCCGCTTGGTTCTGTCATCTTCAGCGTTGACGAGGGGGAAGATGCGATCCTCCAACCTTTTCTGGCTGATCTTGGCGAAACCGAGGATGGAGGTCAGGGGTGTCCTAAGTTCGTGGCTGACGCTGGCCAGAAATGCACTCTTGGTCTCGTTGGCGGCATTGGCCATCTCCGTGGCCTCCTGGGCCGCGGAATAAAGCCGGGCGTTGTCCAGCGCCAGCGAAGCGAGCTGAGCAAAGCGAGTCAGCAACTCGACCTCCTCGTCGGAAAATGCGCGGCTCGATCCCTGCTCGTAGGCCAGGGCGAGCACGCCGACCACGTCTGAACCGGAGTGGAGTGGGACTCCAGCCATGGCCTGGATTTGGCGCGGGCTGAGCGGCGAGCGGCCCGACCAGGCGTTGTAATCATCCACAACAATTGGGCGGCCCGTTTGCCATACTGTGCCGGTTAACCCCTCGCCAGGCTTGAGGCGAGGCGCCCGGTCCTCAGTGAACAGGCCCACCCCCACCTGGCGCTCCAGCTCGGCCCCTCCGGGCGCGACCAGGTAAATGAAACCGTCGGGTGTGCCCAGGAGCTGTCCGGCCCGCTTGACCAGGGTTTCGAGTAGATCCTGCAAATCGAGCCGGCTTATCAGGCCCAGCGTGGTGTCGTGCAGGGCGGCCAGATATTCGTTTTGGCGGCGCAAGGCTTCCTCTGCTCGGGCCCGCTCAGAAATCTCCTGTTGGAGTCGGTCGTTGGCTTGGGTTAGTTCGGCGGTGCGCTCGGTCACCTTCCTCTCCAGACCCTCGTACAGCGCGCGCAGTTCATTCGTCATCTGGTTGAAGACCCGGGCCAGAACGCCGATTTCGTCTTCAGTGAGGACGGGGGCTGTCTGGTTCAAATCGCCAGCGGCCACCTGGGTAGCCGTATCGGTAATGGCCAGGATCGGTCGGGCGATCTGGCGCGCCAGCAGGTATACACCCACTGCCAGCACGCCAACGGTGATCGAGCCCATCAGGAAAATCGTCCAGGCTAATCGTCGTGCCGGGGCAAAGGCTTCCGCCTGGCTCGTTTCGGCCAGCAAGGCCACTTGTCGGTCGTCAATCCAGCGATAAACGCCGATGACGGGTGTTCCCTGGTAATTCGTATACAGCCCGTAGCCATCGGTACCGCTCAGCGCAGCGTCGATTCCTTCCGAGTGAACGTTGCTCCCCTCGGCAAACTGTTGCCCGCCGAAGCGAGCTTCGGATACAAACACGTTCGAGGAGTCGACCAGGTACGTCTCGCCGCTCTCGCCCAGCCCGGTGCGCTCCAGAATGATGCGGTCAATGCGCGCTAAGTCCAGATGCGAGGCTAAGACCCCAACACGCCGCTTGTCCTGGTCGAATAAGGGTGTGGCAATGGTGATGGTCGGCTTGCCGGTGAGCCGGGAATGGTAGACGTTCTGCACGTAGGTGCTTGACTTACCCTGGGTGAAATAAGGTTCAGCGGCCCTCGCTTCGCCCTCGCGGGTTTTGTCTGTGGACAGGATTACGTCCCCGTTCAGGTCAAGAATGAACAGCTCATCCGAGTCCGAGGTGCTGGTAACCACGAACTTGAGGTATTCCGAAAGGAGTTCATAGGCTGCCAGGTACTCCGGGCTAGTGTCAGGGTTGCTCAACAACGCCCCGGCCTGGGCGCGTACTTCTGGCAGCCAGGCGATGAAGACCACATCGCGACGCTGGTCGTCCACCCAGCGGTTGAGTCCATCTTCTTTGAGGGTGGCGACGGCGTGCAAGCGGTCAAATAGGGACTGTTTAAGGGTGCTGGTGGCTCGGGAGTAAGCTAAATAACCCACCAGGCTTACGGTCAGCAGCGACAGCAGCAAAAAATAGCCAACCAGCCGGGCCATCAGGCTTCTTTTTGAGAATCTGAACAAGTGCCGCATGACTTGCCCCTATGGGAGTTGACTGAGCGCCTGGATGTCGAACTGACTGGCGGCTGTCGTGAAATCGTCTCCGTAATAAGTCTGCGAGAGCCCCAGCAGGGTGCCATCCTGGTGCATTGCCTGGATGATCTCGGTGAGTTTCCGGGTCAGGACAATCGGGTCCTTGGTGCTGCTTCTGTCCACGGCGACGGCCAGGTATTCAGTGAAGATCGGACCGTCTAGCTGCTTGATGGGCAGGCCATCTGCGATCAAGCTCTGGCCCAGCGGCACCCCGGTCAAGACAGCATCCAACTGCAGCCCATCCCCCAGGGCCAGATCTTCCAGCGACGGGATCTCGGTGTCGTAGCCGATAATGATCGCGTCCTCGACCACAAAATCGATGGTTTGGCCGGGGATCAGCAGGCTGCCATCCAAGAAGTACTCGTAGGTGCAACCAGCGCAGACACCGATCTTCTTGCCCGACAACTGTTCGGGCTGGGTGAAGGCCGTGTTGTCCTTGTGAACAAACAAGGCGGCTGGCGTGGTGTAGTAAGGTTGGGTGAAGTATAGCACCTCCATGCGCTCGGGCGTGATGGCCATAGACCCAACACTGATATCCCAGTGGTCGCCCCAACTGCCGCCGGTGATCTGGGTCCACGGTGCTGTGACGAAGCACGGCTCGACACCCAGCCGTTCGGCGATTTCCACGGCCACGTCCACGTCAAAGCCGGCCAATTCGCTGGCGGTGTACTCGGTGGACGCGCATTGGGTGTTGGCAGCGCGTGAGGCGCCTGGTTTGAGCTCCGACTGAGGCGGATAGTCCAGGTCGGTCGAGATAATGAGCCTGCCCCGCTCCATAATTTCGCCCAGCTTATCGGCAGGTGGTGCGGGGGTGGGCGTTGTGCCGCCCCCGCAGGCAGCCACCAGGACGGTTGTGACAACCAAGATTAAGGGCACGATTGCTAGTCTTTTGTGCATAAACAGGACTCCCTCGTAAAACCAAGCACGGACTTTTTTGTACACGCTGTAGTGGTCATCCAAATTTGGAAAGTGTTCATCAGACGAGTACTCTACCCCCCTCAATCCCCCCTGCTAGGGGGAAGGTTTGCCTGTTCTCCACCTAGCAGGAGGAGCCTGTCCCCGTCAAGGGGTTATAGGGGGTAGAGAACCACAAAAGCACAGCTTATTCGGGTAGCTGGCCCAGTGCCTTGACGTCGAACTCCTGCGCAGCAGTTGCGAAATCATCGCCATAATACTGTCGCGAGAGTGCTACCAGGAAGCCATCTTGGTGCATTTGCTGGATTATCTCGCTCACTTTCCAGACGAAAGAAACTGGATCCCTACTACTCTTTTTGTCAATGGCTGCGGCGACGTAGTCATAGTACACCGGATCGCCCAGTTGTTTGATGGGCAGGCCACGCTTTATGGCGTTCTGACCCGTGTCCGGGTCGGTCAGGACTGCGTCCAGCCGTATCCCGTCGCCGACGGCCAGGTCTTCCAGGGCCGAGGTGTCGGTATCGTATCCAACCGGAGCGGCGTCCTTAACTACAAAGTCGATTGTTTGACCGGGGACTGTCAGGGACCCCTCCAGGTAAAACTCATAGGCGCAGCCAGCGCACATGCCTATTTTCCGGCCTGATAAATCGCTGGGCTGCGTGAAGGTTTGGTTGTCCCGATGGACAAAGAAAACTGCCGCCCCGGTGACGTACGGTTGCGTGAAGTACAGCACCTCCATGCGTTCCGGCGTGATCACCATGGATCCGACGTTGATATCCCAGCGATCTCCCCAACTGCCGCTGGTGATTTGGGTCCAGGTCGGCGCGACGAAGCAGGGTTCGACCCCCAGGCGTTTGGCGATTTCCACGGCCACGTCGATGTCAAAGCCTGCCAATTGGTTGGCAGTGTATTCGGTGGACGCGCATTTGCTGTTGGCCGCGCGCGGGACGTCTGCCAGCAGCTCCGACTGGGGCGGATAGGCCGTCTCGGTCGAGATAATGAGCCTGCCACGCCCCATGATTTCGGCCAGCTTGTCCGCGCGCGAGCTGGGGGTTCCCGCGGCGCCACTCCCACAGGCGCTCAGCAGGGTGGAAGCGATCACCAATATGGAAAGCGCAATTCCCAATTTGCGGTCTTTGTTTTTCATGCAATCTGCCTATGCGGCCACAATATTGATATTATACCACCATTCCCAATAAAAGCAACATAATTTGACCGAAATTGTAGTAAAACGATATGACGCTTCTTAGCAACTACTCAGTTTGGCGAACCCTTGCGAAGGTTAGACAATAGTTATCAAGCTCACAGTGAATGCAACCGGCGAATATTGTATCACTGAGGAGGCTATTCGCAACCTTTGCAAGGGCGGCTGAGTGGCCACCCTGCTTTTGGGTGCCGATCACGTCAACGATATCTCGAGGCTTTGGTCGCTACCGTCGGGCCGGCCCCGGTCTGTTGGGGGAGAAGTGTGGTTGCGGGGACGCCAGAGTTGCCTGATGCGTAGCGGCAGCCCCGGCGGCGAATAGCAAAGCGGAGCCGAGAAACCTCAGCTCCGCTTTACCCTCAGGCGGGCGAACACGTTGTTTGGACGCTAATCAGTTGCTGTTATCATTGGCGTTATCGTCTCCGCCGCTCTTGCCGCTGTTGTCGCTGCCCGAGCCGCTGGAGTCATTGTCGTTTGAGCTGCTGTCATCCCCGCTGTCCTGGTGACTGTCATCATTGCTGTTTTCCCCGTCGTCGCCAGCCCCAGCATCGTCACTGTTGTCATCACCGCCGTCATTGTCGTTGCCGCCGCTGTCGTCGCCGTTGTCATTGTCGTTGTCGTCGCTATTGTCGTTGTCGTCTCCGTTGTCGTTGTCGCCGTTGTCGTTGCCGTCATCACCATTGTCGTTTCCATTGCCGTCGTCCTGGTTGTCGTTCTCATTGTCCTCTTCATCCGGCGGCTCTTCGGTGGGCGCCCTGGTGGGGGCAGGCTCACGGCTGTCGGAGTCCGAGCGGTCCGGCGTGTCAGTGGGTTGCGCGGTCGGGGTGGCTGTTGGCTCTTGAGTTGGCGTGGCCGTGGCGCTGGCTGTTGGCGTGGCGCTGGGTGTCACGGTTGGAGTCCCCGTCGGCGATGGCGTGGCGGTCGGCGGAGCGGGTTCCTGGACCCCGATCTTCTCGGCGATGAGCGACCCATCGCGCACGGTGCGCGCGACCACTAGAACCTGGGCGCCAACCGCCACAGGACCCTCAGTCTGTGTCCTGTCGGTTACCTGCAGGGTGATGCCGTCAACCACGACTTGGTCCGCGCTGAGAGCTTCCACCTCGCCCCGCACAGCCACGCGCGCCTCAAGGCGGTGATCCAGCAGCAGATAGACCTCATCTCGCCGCCTCTCTTCGAATTCCATAAATCTGGAGTCCCTGGTGTCGCCGCTTTGGGGCAAGCGCAGGACTACCTCTTCGCCCAGGCGCTTGATCGGATAGAGCGGCCCCCCGGGCAGCACGCCCTGGGCGGCGGCCGCGTTGGTGCCCAGGAAGACGGCGCTGCTCAGCGTCAGGGTCACGACTGCCAGCAGGGTTGCGACGGCCGTGCCGGCCAGCCGCGGTACGCTGATAGGCGGGAGAGCCAGGCTGGCGGCCAGACGCTCCCACCAGGGAACTGGTGCCGGACTCGAGGCTGGAGCCATGCCCTGGGCCTGGGCCAGGAAGGCGGCCAGGCTCGCCTGGGCGGGCGGGACGGCCACCGTCTCTTGCAGGCCGCGCACCTGGGCGGCGGTGACCAGCAAGGGTCCCAGCCAATCGGCGTCCGGGCCGAAACTGGTCAGGATGGCGTCCAGGCTCTCCCCGGCAGTCAGCCGCGCGATGGCCTGCTCCAGACTATCCTCTTGTGAAAATTCCGTTGTGTGATTTATCTCGCTCATAGCTGTTCCCCGGCCACCAGTTCGCCAGAAGAACGTCCCATCGCCTCGGTAAGGGCGCGCAGCGCGCGGTGCGTAAGTCCTTTCACGGCGCCGGGCGTCTTGCCTAATATCTCGGCCACGTCATTGATGCTCAGGCCTTCCATAAAGCGCAGCAGAACCACCTCGCGCTGCTCGTCGGTCAGCCCGTTGATGGCTCGAGCCAGTTCTTCGTGCTGTTCGGCAACGATGACTCGTTGCGTTAGGTTTTGCTCATCGGGCATGGCCAGACGCTCATCCAGTGCTACTTCGGGTTGCCGACTCGCCTTGCGGTAGTGGTCGGCGACCACGTTGCGTGCGATACCAAATATCCAGGCGTCGGGTGTCGTATTCCACATCTTGCCCTGTTTCAACGCCTCCAGCATTCTCAGAAACACCTCGCTGGTCAGGTCCTCGCTGGCCTGAGGATCGCTCACTTTGAAATGAACGTAGCGATAGACGGGCTCATAGAGCCGGTTGTGCAATGCACGCAGTGCATCAGGATCAAAGCGTCTGGCCTGCTCCAGAAGTTGTGCTTCTGTTCTCATGCGGCCTCGTAGATCATGTCGTAGAATCGGCCAAAAAGTTACGGGCTAAACATACCGAATTTGGCTGCAAACGTCAAATATCACCTGGTAATTACTATTGCTGACCAATTTGATCTGGTTGCGTAACCTTTTCGCGATTCTTGCGACATGTATAGCGTCAAGGGAGAGCCGAGCAGGGTGATACCCCATAAGGCAGGGTAATACCCCATAAGGCAGGGTAATACCCCATACAGCAGGGTGGTACTCAACGGAAGGTCTGACCACCCCGCAAGTTGGAGAAAAGGCAGATGATCAACAAGCTGGATCGACTTTCAGTCAAGCCGATAGCCACCTTCGAGGCAAAGCCCGGCGTATCAAGCGTCGCGGGGTTGGGCATCGACTGGCGGGCGCTAATCACCGGCGTCGGGCTGTTCAGTCTCTTCGTCATCTTCCTGGCCCTGGTTCAGTACGCCACGCCGGACCTGGCCGGCAACGATGGCTACTACCACATCAAGATGGCTTACCTGCTGCGCACCGAGGAACTGCGCCCGACCTTTGAGTGGCTGCCGCTCACCGTCCTGAACGCCGAGGAATTTGTCAACCATCACTTCCTGTTTCACGTGCTGCTGATGCCCTTTACCTTCGGCGACCTGAGGGAAGGGGCCAAGCTGGCGAGCGTCATCTTCCCGGCCCTAACCTTCATGGCCGTGTGGTGGCTGCTGCGTGGTCAAAGGGTGCCTTACGCAGCCCTGTGGTCGATTGGTTTGCTGGTCGTCTCAGAGGCGTTCATCTACCGCATGAGTATGCCGCGCTCTATGTCGCTGTCGCTGGGGATCCTGGTCCTGGCGCTCCACTGGCTGCTGACCGAGAAGTATGGGCGTCTGCTGCCGCTGGCCTTCCTCTATGTATGGCTCTACAACGCCTTTCCGCTGATCGTGGTGGTGGCGGGAGTCTATGTCGCTGCGCGCTGGCTGACTGAGCGCCGGCTGGTCTGGCAGGCCGTGCTCTACCCCGCGCTGGGTGTGGGGCTGGGCCTGGTCATCAACCCCTACTTCCCAGAAAACATCACCTTTGTCTACCGGCACATACTGCCCAAGCTGGCGGGTACGACTGAGATCCGGGTGGGTAACGAGTGGTATCCCTATGACACCACGCAACTGATGGAGAATTCGGGGCTGGCGTTGGTCGCTTTCCTGGCCGGGGTCCTGGCGCTGGGGCTGAACGAGCGCCGCATGGATGCCCGCACGGCGACGGCCCTTTTCCTGGCAGTGCTGTTCGGGGCCATGCTGTTCAAAGCCCGCCACTTTGTGGAATACTTCCCCGCCTTCGCACTGATCTTCGCTGGGCTGGCCTGGACGCCGCTTGTCGAGCGCTGGCTGGCCTTTGGGAGCTGGCGTGTGAACCTGGAATTGCCGTTGGATCAAGTAGTTTCCGAGCTGCGGCGCGCAGGGCGGGTCGGTACGTGGCGGGGCCGGGCCCTGGCTGGCCTGATGGCGCTGGCTCTGGTCCCGGGCTTGTGGGTCAACCTGGCTGCCGCGCGTGATAGCCTGGAAGGCTCAAAGCCGTACCAGCGCTACGCCGCGGCCGCGGCCTGGCTGGAGGCCAACACGCCGGCGGGCGCCCGGGTTTTCCAGACGGACTGGGACGACTTCACCCGTCTCTTTTTCTACAACACGCACAACACGTACACGCTGGGTCTGGATCCGACCTATATGCAACTGCACGACTCCGAACTCTACGATCTGTGGCGGGACATCAGCAAAGGCCGCGTTGATGGTCCTTCGGAGCCCATCGTCCAGCGCTTCGGGGCCGGCTACGTCATGACGGACCTCAAGCACGAGGATTTTCTGGATGAGGCTGGCGACGACCCCAACCTGGTCGAGATGTTTCGCGACGAGTACGCGGCTGTGTTCCAGGTGATCCAGCCCGATCCAGAGATGGAGGAGGTGGCACACGGAAACTAATCGCACAGACGACAAATTCGTGAACTCAAGACGATCAGATCCTTGTCAAAATAGTTAAAGTCAAATCACCAGATCAAGAAAACAAAAACAGGAGGCTAGAAATGAATAACCTAAAACGTTTACACGTACTGGTAGTGCTCACTATGCTGGTGGCTTTGGTTTTGCCAGCCATCACCTACGCCGGTGTGATTGAGGGAGATAGGCACAGCTCATCTGACCCCGAGATTGAGTTCACGGGTGAGATCACGGAGGTTGGCGCAGACTACGTCAAGGTCGACGGACAAACGGTGGACATCAGGTCCGGCACTGAGGTTGAAGGGTCCCTGAACGAGGGGGACGTGGTCAAGGTACACGCCAGCTACGACAGCCAGGGTAACCTGGTGGCTCGCGAGATCGAGCCCGCGGATGACGATGACGCCTTCGACGACAACAGCAACGCCAGGGACGGCATGGATAACACCAACGGCGATGATATGAGCAACTCCAACGATGATGACCTGGTCGACAACGGCAATGCCAACGACGATAACGACAGCAATAGCAACGACGACGACAGCAATAGCAACGACGACGACAGCAACAGCAACGACGATGACGACAGCAATAGCAACGACGATGACGACAGCAATAGCAACGACGATGACGACAGCAATAGCAACGACGATGACGACAGCAATAGCAACGACGATGATGACAGCAATGACAGCGATGATGACCATGGCAACGACAATGATGATGACCATGGCAACGATAATGACGATGACGACCATGGCAACGATAATGATGATGATGATAACGACAACGGTGATGACGATTAAGTAGCCAGGAAGGCTATCAAGGAGTCCTGATTTCTGATCGCACCAAAAGCCAAGGCGGCAGCGGGATCAGTCCCGCTGCCGCCTTAGTATCCGTTGAAGGCGCAGCACCCCCGCATCAATACGAGGGCCAGCGCCGGGTCTTGCTTCACTCATCCTCTACGATCTGAGTTTGCAGCGTATCAAGTTCACCCCTGTATTCATCACGCTGATACTTCACGATGTCTCCGATAGAGACAATGCCTACCAGTTCCCCCTGCTCCACGATCGGCACATGACGAAATCTCCTCTCGGTCATGGTGTGCGCAATCGACATCAGGTCATCTTGCGGTAGGCCAATGATAACCTCTTTGGTCATTACCTGACTGACGGGGAGCGAGAACACGTCGTCGCGCCTGGCGCCGGTGCGAATGATGTCACGCTCAGAGATAATGCCAATCGGATGGCGTGCCTGGTCCACGACAACCAGGGCGCCAATGTTATGCTCAGCCAAGAGCAGGGCAGCCTCCTTCGCGGACTGTCCGGGCCGAACGGTGACCACGTTCGTGCCCTTTGTCGCCAAGATGGTCCTTACCTTCATTTGACACTCCTCCATTCTCGAAGAGGTTCTCAGTACAGCTTGCAAGCGATCGGCGGATTTTCTCGCCATATGCGTGTCGTATTTCCCATTATACCACAAATTCGATTTTTTTGGTAGCTATTTCGAATGGGGAGTGCATCCCGAATTCTTGGACGCCCGCCAGCCGCCAGGGAGCGTCGTGCGGCTGGCGGATGGCGAGATCCCGGCCTTCCTGGGCCGCAAGCTGTCGCCGCACCAGATTGGCCTGGCCGACCTGCTGAGCGTGGCCAGTTTGCGCGGCCTGGCGCCCCGCGAGACGGTGCTCATCGGGGTGCAGCCCGCCTCGTTGGAGACGGAGTTGAGCCTGTCGCCGACGGTCCGCGCCCAAGTACCCGCAATCATGGACATGGTGGTGGAGGAGTTGAAGCGCTGGGGATACACCATCCAAGGCCGGAGCTTAGCGCCCGGCTGATCCTGATCGTATTGCTCCTCACCTTGCTCTGGCTGGCTGCCTGTGGCGCTGAGGGGGGTGGCCTAAGTGTGCCCCAAGCATACCGTGGGGTGCAGCCGCCCGCCGCCGATTTTATGACCGACCCGGGCAACCTGAGGGCGGGCCAGGGTCTGTACCAGCGTCACTGTGCGACCTGTCACGGAGAGACCGGTCGCGGCGACGGTCCGGCCGGCCTGGCGCTCCAACTCAAGCCAGCGGACCTGTCCGACCCCACCGGCGTGAGCCAAGAGCCGCTGGACTATTGGTTTTGGCGCGTCAGTGAAGGGGGCGCGGCGGAGCCATTTCACTCTCGAGGCTCGGTCATGCCGGCCTGGAGATATCATCTATCGGAGGCAGAACGCTGGCAAGTGATCGCTTTTGCGCGCACTTTGTCAGCAAGCGACGAATAAGCTCACATCAGGGCTTGTTTCCCAATGCGGCCTGTCGCAGCGGCGCGACGGGCCGCATTGATTCTTGGCCTGAGTCTTGACGGCATGGGGTGCGTTCGGGTTTGGGGATACAGAACAAACCCATAGCGTATGGGCAGGTACACCCATAGGCGCCTTCCGGGGAAGGCGCTGCCCCTACATTTTGAAATCGCCCTACTGGGCTATCCAGCCCAGTCGTGGTCCGAAAAAGAGGAAGAGAAGGATGATAATGTTGGCCAGCACGCCGAATTTGGCGTCGGGC
>Ga0209536_100005649_pt1 | contig 19382 bp, 15 predicted proteins | sample DeeMarSeWOR28_12_FD_187461 | JGI IMG/M metagenome (GOLD analysis project Ga0209536, IMG submission 187461) | Marine sediment microbial communities from White Oak River estuary, North Carolina - WOR-2-8_12 (SPAdes) (version 2) | ecosystem: Environmental > Aquatic > Marine > Intertidal zone >...
CAATGGGTGCCTGGGAAAGGATAGTGAATAAATGGAAAGGAACAACAAGCACTGCCTGGAATATTGCTACTAACTGGACCGGAAGCGCAATCCCTTTGGAAAATTCAAATATCATATTTGACAGTGCTCCGGTAAACGATTGCTATCTTAATGCAAACCATTCTGTAACCAACATTACAAATGGATCGGTTAAACGCATGGTAACCAATGGAAAACAACTTACAATCAAAGGAGACCTTATATTTACCGGTGGTGCTCAGCTGGATGCAACATCAGCTTCCTCAACATTAGTTTATGCAGGTACATCAGGACCCCGATCAACCCAACCATCCATCCTTAAACACTAAAATACAATCGAATCATTGTTCGTGATTACGGTTTCATGGCCACCACCATAAAATGAGCACTCATACTCATCAGATCTTCGCTGTGTTCAACCCGCCGGATCGATTCCAGGAGCAGGGGTTGGTAATCTTTTACAGCCCATTTTTTAACAAAATCGGGAATCAACCATCCGAAACTTTCAATTGCAATCATTTTTTCGGCATTAAAACCCGCATCCCGGATCTCCATTCTCAGTTCATCGGGAAAATGAAAATACGCTGTGGTGAAATAGGCCAGCTTACTTGTGAAATTTCGATGTTGTCCTGTACTTATATCGCTTTCCACGATCTGGAAAAAGTCCGGATCCTTGATCAGGTTCCTGAAAAAACCGTCAAACAGAGAAGCATATCTTGATATGCCAACGGCCAGTATTCTTCCCCCTTTCCTTAAAACCCGGAGTGATTCTTTCAATGCTTCCTGCCGTTCTTCTTTTTTCGTTAAATGATAGAGTGGGCCCATCAGCAGGATCAGGTCAAAGGAATCGTTATCGAACGGGAGTTCCCTGGCTTCAGCCAGGACGATTGATTCCGGAACATTTTTCCTTTCACCCGCGATTTTTCTGGCTTCATCAATATTGAAACGGACCGGATCCACCAGATGGACCTCATGGGCCTGTTCTTTCAGCCAGAAGGAATAATGTCCGGTTCCTCCTCCGACATCCAGTATCCGGATTCTATGCTCAGGCAGATATCGCTGGATGATTTCCTCGGTACGTTCTTTTTCCAGTTGAAAGATGTCGGTATATAATCTATCCTTTTCAACGCCTGTATTATAATACGAAAGTATTTCCTTATCGATTTCCATAGGTTTTTAATAATACCACCTGACAAAGGCTTCCATGGCTTCGTATTCAGCCATCCCAAGCAAATTATAGAGTTCCGCCGTTTCCCTGTTCCTTTCCTGGGCTCTTTCCCAGAATTCCCTTTCATCGGTTCCCGGGAATAAAGCGCTGTCTTTCTGAGATTGATGTTTGAAGATCGCTTTGGTCTTTTTGGAAAGTTCATCCGGACTTAGCGGCACACACATATCCACTTCATCGATATCCCATTCCTGCCAGGCCCCGCGATATAACCAGAGCCAGCAGTCCTTCATCCAGCTTTCCTCTTCCTTGAGTTCGGTCACCGCCTCAAACACCGACTGCAGGCATACCCGGTGCGTGCCGTGTGGATCCGAAAGATCTCCGGCTGCATAAATTTGTTCGGGTTTTACTTTTCTGATAAGATTTTTTGTGATATCAATGTCTGCCTTGCTTAAAGGATTCTTTTTGACTTTTCCGGTTTCGTAAAACGGCAGATTGAGAAAGTGTATGTTTTCATCCGGGATCCCTACAAATCGGCAACCCGCCCTGGCCTCCACCATCCGGATCAAGCCTTTGATCTGCTTCACTTCCTCGGAGTCGACCTGGCCGGGTTCCTTACTGCGCAGGAAGTCCCTGACTTTTTTAAAAAGCTCGTTATATTTATCGGTTTGACCATCAAACGCAATATTGTATTCATTGACAAAATCGGCAAAACGGATAACATCATCGTCGAATACCGCAATGTTTCCCGACGTCTGATAGGCAACATGCACATCGTGCCCCTGTTCGACCAGACGGATAAAAGTCCCCCCCATGGAGATAACGTCATCGTCGGGATGGGGACTGAAAATAATGACCCGTTTGGGAAAAGGCTTTGCCCGTTCAGGCCGGTTCGAATCATCGGCATTCGGTTTACCACCCGGCCAGCCTGTGATGGTTTTCTGCAAATCGTTAAATACCTTAATGTTGATATTGTAGGCGGAAGGCCCTTTCTGGGCAATTAGATCACTCATCCCGTTATCGTTGTAATCCCGGTCGGTAAGCTTCAGGATCGGTTTATTCATCTTCTGGCATAACCATACGACTGATTTACGAACCTGCCGGTCATCCCACTCGCAGGGGCCTAACAGCCAGGGTGTTTTGGATCGGGTCAGTTCGGCACCAGCCCCTTCATCGACGATAAATATGGTTTCCGGGTGTTTCTGCAGATAACTTGCAGGGACGTGTTCGGTAATCTCTTGTTCAACAGCCTTTTTAATGATAGCGGCCTTATTTTCACCCCAAGCCATGAGAAATACCTTCTTCGCATTAAAGATGGTTCCTATTCCCATGGTTATGGCCTGTTTGGGTACGTTTTCTTCTCCGAAAAAATCACTGGCGGCATCAATTCGGGTTATATGATCCAGGGTAATCAGCCTGGTCTTTGAATCGATCGGAGAACCCGGTTCATTAAATCCGATGTGGCCGGTTTTCCCAATACCTAATAATTGTACGTCGATTCCACCAACTTCCTTGATTTTTGCTTCATAGGCTTCACAGAAAGCGGGAATTTCTTCCAGGGGAATGGAACCATCAGGAATGTTTATGTTCTCGGCCGGGATATGGATGTAATCGAAGAAATTTTCATTCATAAATCTCACATAACTCTGTAACCGGCTCTGAGGCATCGGATAATATTCATCCAGATTAAAAGTAATCACATCCTTAAAACTTAATCCTTCCTCCTGATGGATTCTGATAAGTTCTTCATAGACAAAAATCGGAGTTGAACCAGTCGGCAATCCAAGCACACATTTTCCATTATTCGCCTTTATAATATTGGCGATCTCCCGGGCCATCGATTCGGCTGCCTCCTGGGCGTCACTGAAAATGAGCGTTGGAATTTTCTCAAACTGGGTTTTTTGAGGATCGGATAATTTTATCAGGTCGGTAAGATCAGGTCTCATGATTTAAAAATTTACAATGCCAAAAATAAAAATTTAACCCGAAAAAAATTTATGTATTCGATTTTACATTGCGGAATTTGTAAAATTATTGGGAATGGCTGGAGGAGTTCAGGATTTATGCTTGTGTTTTTTGTTTGTCTTCGCAACTTCTTGGCGTATTTTTGTGTCCATATTACACAATTGTATTTTGAAAAAATAAAAAAAGGGAAATGATTAAGATAATAAGCAAGTGGCTGGTAATTGGTATGCTGTTGGCATTTTTTTATATGACAGGATGCCTCAACGACCCGGAGGAACCCAAGGTGACCATAGGGGAGGGCCCCATCGTTGAGAAGCCGATTGAAGTCGATTCGTTTAACCGGGTAAATCATGTGATTTTCGGAGATATGTCCATCACCGTTTCCGATACGTTCAGTGTGGTCTTACGGTCACATCAGAATATTCTGGACATGATGACCTGGGAAGTAGATGATAATACATTCTACTGGGGATTCAATGAGACAGTCGAACATCTCCAGGTGGATGAAATCCTGTGTGAAATAAAGATACCGAAAGATATCAAGTCGGTGGTCCTTACGGGTGCCGGCCTGATCACGATTTCCGGCCCTTCGCAGGAGGAAATTTTAATTGAATTGAATGGCTATGGCGAAATTAAAGCGTACGGCCTTGAGGTTTCCAAAGCAAGTGTATTTATTGAAGGAAGAGGAGAAGTAGAGGTTTTTGTCAATGATGAACTGACAGGATTGATTGCGGGTAACGGAAATGTGTTCTACCGTGGGAATCCCGTTATCAATCTACCAATCATCGGATCGGGTGGAGTAATCGATGATAACTGAAATACAGCTTTTATATACAGGAATCCTGTATTTTTTAATTTAAATATTATTGCTAATTTCCGGATTAAAAAATCGCGTGGCTCAAAAGCGATATTTTATCCTCGTTAATCCGGTTGCCGGTGATGGTAAAAGTATTGAAAAACTGCACCGTCTTAAAAACGAATTTTTAAGACGCAATATCAATTTTGATCTCTTTCACACACACGATAAAACACGGGCCGATGCCCTTGTTAACAATCGATTTCATCCAGGTTTGTATTCCGATATTTTAATTCTGGGAGGAGACGGTACCATTAATGAAACGATTAATGGATTGAAATATCCCGAGGTCCCTATTAGTGTTATTTCCATCGGAACGGGAAATGATACCATAAAACATATTCACAGGAGCCTTGATTTTGAATATCAGTTGAATACGGCCATTGCCGGTAATCCTGTCCAGGTGGATGCCGGAAAGTGTAATAACAGGTTATTCCTCAATGGCGTCGGCGTTGGATTTGATGGAAAAGTAGTTGAAATGATGAACCGTGAGGGGAATAAATATGCTGGCCATCGTGCATACATGCGTGCCGTTCTTAAAATTTTATTGACCTACCGCGAAAAAATGATAATTGCCCATTTTGACAAGGAAACGATTCGTGAAGAAATACTTCTCCTGACGGTCACCAAGGGAACCACTTTCGGCGGTGGATTTCTGATCAATCCATTTGCGGTAAATAACGATGGACTGCTGGATATTTGTGTATTTAAAAAGGTGCCGCTCTGGATGCGTGTATTTTATCTGCCAAAAATGAAATCGGGAGGTCATAAAGATCTAAAAGTGGTTTCGTTTCATAAATCCAAAATTGTGCGGATCGATCAAAATGATTCATTGGTGGCTCACATGGATGGTGAATTTATTGGAAATCCTCCTTTTAACATATCGGTGATGCCTCTCGCCTTTACATTCAGAGTTTGAGACAGGGACCGTTTATCAAATAAGTGATCAGGTGGATTCGATTGACAAGTCTTTATTTATAATCGATTAAAAAACAGACGCCGGATTAAGCCTTGTTCCTTTTCCTCGCACGTTTTTTAAGTTTCAAATAAAAATATAGTGAGACAATAAAGACCAACAGGGAAATAAATTGGGAATTGGAAACTATATCCCGGACGACATATCCCCTTGAAAGATCTCCCCGGAAAATTTCGATCCAGATCCTCCCGAACGAATAGATCATAAGATACAATAAAAAGAGCTGACCATTAAAAGATTTTTTGTTTTTAAGGATCAACAAAACGGTCATGGCACCAAAAAGCAGAAATACGCTGTATAGCTGGGTAGGATGAAGGGGTGTATTTAGGGGACGGGCCTGACATATGGGATCCGTAAAAACGACGGATAAAAATCCATCATGAGGTATTCCATAACAACAGCCGGCTAAAAAACAACCAATTCTTCCGGTACCATGAACAATCAATGTGGTAATTGCCATAATATCGAGCATGGGTAAAACCGGCAGTTTTTTGATCCTGAAAAATATCAGCATGGTCGGAATGGCAAATAAAAGGGATCCGTAAAAGACAAATCCCTGATTAAAGTTTTTCAAAATTTCATTTGGATGCTGAAGGTATTTAGAAGGATCTTCAAAGATAAGGAATAACTTTCCCCCAAGAATGGCACTGATCAAAATGGCAAGAATGAGCTCATTTGTTGTGTCAAATGGAACATTGAATTGTTTTTTTGCCTGCCTGGCAGTGTAAAAAAATCCAAGCAGGGCTCCCAGGGCAATCATCGTTCCATACGAATAAATTGTGAACGAATCGGGAAGAAACGAACTTAAAAATTCAGGGGTATTAAATTCAAATAGTACCGGGTGCATAATATAATATTAACTACTTAGAATAATTACGAATTAAGGAATTATAAGAAGAAAATCCTCCTAAAAAAGAAATAATCAGTAAATTTGAGTGGTTATTATAAAAAAAAACTTAAATTTTGGAAGAGAGAATTGCCATATTAATTTTAGCTGCAGGCGCCTCCTCCCGCTTTAATTCGCCTAAACAATTACTGAAATTCCGGGGAAAATCATTAGTTGAACATGCAGTTGATACGGCCTTAAGTGCCAATATTGGACCGGTATATGTGGTTCTCGGTAATTCAGGAGAGGAAATTGCCAAAGAGCTCCATGCAATCCGGGATAAAATTACTATTTTAATCAATCCGGATTGGAACGCCGGAGTAAGCAGTTCGATCAAAAAAGGATTTAAGGAAGTGGAAAATAACCATGAGGACATTTACGGTGTGATGGTCACCCTGGCAGATCAACCGCTTATAACCGTATCCCATCTCATAAAAATGGTTAAATCCCATTTTACGTTCGGCAAGAATATTATTGCCTCGGGATATGGAGGATCCTTTGGAGTCCCCGTTTTTTTCCATAAAAGTTTGTTTAATTATATTGAAAAACTCGATGGCGACAGGGGTGCGAAATCGATCATCAGTAAGCTTAAAAGAGATGTCCATATCGTTCCTAATCCAGACGCCGAACTGGATATCAATACGGAGGAGGATTACAAAATTTTACTGAATCGAAGTTAATTTTGCTTGCTTAAATAGCAGACCTTTTTTATTTTTCGCAGGAATGGATATTCTGCTCTTATAAAAGAGAATTTCAAAAAATACCTATTATCAAACTTCTATGAAAACATTTGTCGTATCATCGCTGATATTAATTTCTGGTTATTTTCTTGCTGCCCAGGATAATGGGAAAGAGGAAAGTATTCATCGTGGGGAGGAGGTTTATATTTATTATTGTCAGAAATGCCATATGTCCGATGGGAAAGGAGGCGAAAACCTGTATCCTCCGCTCGCCGGATCCGATTACCTTTTTAATAACATAAATCAATCGATTAAAATAATTATGCTTGGATCGGATAAGGACATCGTGGTGCTTGGGAAAACGCATGATATGGATATGGAAGCAACCTTTCTGACCGATAAAGAAATAGCGGATGTCATGAATTATATTTTAAACAGCTGGGAGAATTCCTACGATGGCATCATTACGGAAGAAAATGTATCGGCACTACGATAGCCTTTGGGAAAAGGTTGGTCTGAAGGATTAAGGATAACCGATATCCCCTTATTTAAGGGATGGTGATTTCCAATTAACCTTAACCTATCTGGCATAGTTGGTTGGTTTGAGAAAAAACCTTCCTGGACCAAATTCGAGGGTGTACGAAGAGAGTTCTGCGTTAGCGTCCAGGAAGGTAAAATTTAGTCTGATTACGAATTCTCCGTTAAGATCTTAAAAAAAAATAGCTTCAGAAATACCCAATATGGGGGATTTTTTCATTTTTATTTAATCTTTAATCTTGTCCTGTTATATCATCTCGAAAATAAAATATAACTCGAATTCGAAATAACACGTAATCAGGGTGAATTTTTTATGATACGAGGGTTTATCAGGTTAGGGATTTTTCTTTTGATTTCCACGGTGATTCAGGCGCAATCGCTGTTCTACAGGGAATATACAGAAGACCAGGGACTGGAGAATACGGAAATCAATGTGTTAATACAGGATCAGCATGGTTATTTATGGATTGGTACCATGACGGGCTTGTATAAGTTCGATGGTTCATCCTTTACCGAATTATTATATAATGATATCAATACCGATAAGGCAGTCTACGATTTGGCGATCGACCAAAACCAGGTGATGTGGATTGCAGGCGAAAATGGAATTACCTCATTTAACGGAGCGAATTTTTTGCATTTCGATCTCAATTCGGGTGAATCTCCTCGAACAGAAAATCCTCAAATGGCCGTGATCGGGACCCATGTCTATTATTTTAACGGTTCGGGCCTTTTATATCGTATTAAAAATAATCGGGTTGAGGATTTATCCGGAGCCTTATTAAACGTGGAGGATAAGATCGTGGATATCCATGCCAAGGCAGCCGATACGTTATGGTTGCTATCCGGAAAAGGATACTTATACTGCCTGGCGGATCGTTCCATACAGGATCCATTTCCTATTTCAAAAGGATCAGAAAAATTCCTGGGCATAAATAGTGCACCGAATAAATCCGCTGAATCTATTGAAATAATTACCGATCAGGGTGTTCTTGATTTTATCCTGCCGGTCAAACAGGATCCACCTTCCTTAACCTGGAAAATAAGGCAGTCCTCTTTACAAGCGATCTTTTCCGATTCTTACCGACAGACATGGATCGTGACGAATAATACGTTGCTAAAAATCCGGGATACAGATACCTTGAATATTGATATCAGAATACCCCCAAAAGCTAACATCTTTTTTTATGAAGATATCGAAAAAAATACCTGGGTCGCCATTTCAAAAGTTGGCCTGTACCATTTTACAGGCGAAGAAATTATTCGGCTTTGGAAGGAAAATCCCGGTAATTATACCCCCTCTTCCTATGTGAACTATCGCAACAAGCTCTGGATATCCTATTTTGGAGCCGGTGTTAAAAAACAGATGAACACCGAAACTTTTGAAATGGAGAACCAGGAGGGATTAATCAGTAATTATGTGAGGGATATGTTGCTGTATGAGGATGAAATATGGTTTATTACCGCACGTGGCGTAACCAGAATGAAAGATGAACATATGGTGCATTATACTACGGAGGATGGATTACCTCACAATTATTGTTATAAGGCCGCCGTAGATCTTTCGGGAAGGATCTGGATTGGGACTGAAATGGGAATTGCCGTTTTCGAGAAGGATAAATTCCGTGTATTAAATAGGAGCGAGGGTGCTCCTCAGGAAAGGGTGAAATATTTATATCCTTTACCGGACGGGACCATGCTGATCCTGAAGGAAAGCGGAATAGATCAATATGACCAAACAAAGATCCGTTCTTTTGTATATGAAGGATTGAATAACAAAGAAATATTAAATACCGTCTCCCAGGATCAATTTGGCAACTTTTGGATCGGTAGTGACCTGAATGGACTTATTTATTTCAATTCGCGGCAAGGTAGGGTTGAATATGTTTCCAAGGACCTCGGCATCCCTTTTTCCAGGGTAAGGGCGATTGTGCCGTATGGAAAGGATAATTTATGCCTGGGAACGGAAGAAGGGATCTTTACGCTCAGAATTAACGATACAGGCGATTTAATAATGGTTCAACCTTATGGATTGGAAAGGGGCTATCCTGATTTCGAGGTAAACCAGAATGCCTTTCTGCCCCTAGGCGATCGGCTTTTTTTCGGAACCAGCATCGGTACCATTATTTTTCAACCGGAGAAAGTAAAAAGAACCCTGTCTGCCCCCGTGCCGAATCTCACCGGTTTGGATCTTTCATTCAAGGAAACGGATTGGTCGGGTACTTCTCAGAAATTAAACACATGGTTTCAGATACCGGAGGAACCCATTTTGGATTATGATGAGAATGACCTTATGTTTCATTTCAATGGTGTTTCGCTGCAATCGGGAGATAAATTATGGTACAGATACCGGCTTGATAATTACGATAATACCTGGTCGGATCCAACCCGTAACACATCAGCCCTCTATGCAAATCTCCTCCCGGGAGAATATACCTTTCTTGTCAAAGGATCGTATGACGGGATTAACTGGAATGATCAGTTCACATCGTATACCTTGATCATAGCTCCGCCTTTCTGGAAAACCTGGTGGTTTTATGCGATCATGCTCTCGTTTCTGCTCGCCGGATTTATACTCTTCAACAATTATAGGATTAAAACAAAGGTTAATCAATTAATTGCGATTGAAAGGCTTAAAAAAGAGGAATACAATAAAATACAGAAGAAAGTGGCCATGGATTTTCACGATGAGGTGGGAAACCATTTAACGAGCATTTCCCTGCTGGTTGAATTGATAAAAAGCCGGGATTGGAAGGTGGAAGATGAATTGAAAATGTTATTGAATAAAATTGATGAGGAATCCAAAAATCTTTTCGGCGGTACCAGAGATTTTATTTGGTCGATTGATCCTGTTAATGATAATCTGAAGGCAGTATATCTTAATATCAGGGATTATGCGACTGACCTGTTCGATAATTCGAATATTCATTTCCACGCCCAGAATGGAAATGCAGATATCGGTGCTATCAAATTACCGGCTGGTTTCACCAGGCATATTGTATTGATATTTAAAGAAGGATTAAACAATGTATTAAAGCATACGGGATGCAAAAATGTATTTTTTTCAATCGAGATAAAGGGGAAAGTCATTGAAATAAAATTAAAAGATGACGGGAAAGGTATCCGGCCAATGGATCTTCAACATCTCGAAGGCATAAAAAAAATGAAATACCGGGGGGCAAAAATTAAGAGTGACCTGATCCTTGTTTCGGATGAGAAGCTGGGGACGGAGATCATCCTAAAGGCTAAAGTCTGAAGGAAAGTTGAATTATTCCCGAAACGGGATCAATTTCTATCGAACATTCTAAAATATTTTATAAATTTAGATAAGGTCAAAAACCATATGGAAGAGAATCATGGAAAAGCAAATTTGCAGGATTTCGATCGTTGAGGATAACGATATCGTCAGAGAAGGATTTAAACTATTGATCAATAGTCTAAGCGATCATGAAGTGGTAGCCACCTATGGATCCTGTGAGGAGGCAATTAAGCATCTGGATAAGGATCAGCCCGACATTGTTTTAATGGACATCGAATTGCCGGGTATGAATGGGATCGAAGGAACCCGGATCATTAAAAAACAACATCCCGACATCGAGATACTCGTGATCACCGTTCATGACGACAGCGACCTGGTATTCCAGGCGCTCGTAGCCGGCGCTTCGGGATATATCACCAAAAATGCGCCCCATAATAAAATTCTTGACGCAATAAATGAAATTAGACAAAAAGGAGCTCCCATGAGCAGTAAGATCGCCCGTTTGGTTGTGGAATCATTTCAGCGAAACCAGAATTCACCCTTGAGCCCAAGGGAAACTCAAGTTCTGGAATTACTGGCCGAGGGCAAAAGTTATTCAGTAATTGCAGATGAATTGTTCATTCATAAGGAAACCGTCAAATCCCACATCAAAAATATATATTATAAACTTCAGGTAAATTCGAAGGCAGCAGCTATCGAAGTCGCCAAAAAGAATAAACTTATATAGCATTTTGACACGATCATTCGCATTGGCCATACTATATATTGGGGGATGGAAAATGTTATGACAAATAAAGTTTTTTAATCTTTGTTGCAATCAATAGGGCATGTTTTTCCCGTTTTCGGCCGGAATGTAAAATTGTAAATCGCTACAAAATTCCCGTTAAATAGGGGATACCCTCTGAAATGATTAATCCCCACCTTTGAGGTATAAGCAGCAGCATTGACCGTCATCCTTCAAATTCGGGGTAGAATATTCACAGGAATCTTTAATATTGTATCCCAATGGAAGGTGAGGGGAGTGTGCTTTTTATGCAAGATTTAAATTTAAATTGATTGTCTATGAGGAACTTTTTACGATTTAGTTTTGTGCTTGTCGCGTTTTTTATGATGCATTTGGTACAGGCACAGGAGCGGACAATCTCCGGAAAGGTGACTACCGCTGAAGACGGCTCGCCGATTCCCGGAGTAAATGTTATCTACAAAGGTACCACGGTGGGTACGGTTACTGATTTCGATGGAAATTATAAGCTTACCGTTCCCTCCGACGACGGAACCCTGGTGTTCCGTTTTATTGGTTTAAGAACCCGTGAGGTCCAGATCGGGAATCAATCTGTGATTGATGTCGCCCTGGCCGCAGATGTCACGCAACTATCCGAGGTAGTTGTCACGGCAGTAGGAATTGAGCGGGAGGCGCGTGCATTGGGATATTCGGTCGAAAATGTTGACGGAGATAAAATGCAACAGGTTTCGGAGCCGGATGCGTTAAGAGCGTTGCAGGGTAAAGTTCCCGGTGTCAATATCACCGGATCGAGTGGAGCGCCAGGAAGTTCAACCCGGATCACCATTCGGGGGAACTCGTCGCTCCTTGGGAATAATCAACCCCTGTTTGTCGTAGACGGTATCCCTTTTAATAACGAGGAATACCGGACATTCAACCAGCTCGCCGATGGGGGTGCGTATGCGAACCGGTTGGCAGACATTGATCCAAATAACATCGAATCGATGACGGTACTCAAAGGTGCTGCGGCTGCCGCATTGTATGGATCCCGGGCAGCGAATGGAGTGGTTTTGATTACCACCAAAACGGGCAGTCCGAAAGCCTCCCGAAAGGGACTTGAAATGACCTTCAGTACGTCCTATGCAATGGAAGAGATCGCCAATCTGCCGAATCTTCAGAATACTTACGGGACTGGAACCAATTTTGCCTATCAACAGGCCAATGGTTCCTGGGGGGCCCCTTTTGTCGGCACCCGGCCTTATGCCACCCTCGATTCGATTACCCACTGGTTTTCGGGCCGGCCGGGAATGGAAGCATTCAATGGGGTAATGGTACCTTACCGGGCCTATCCGGATAATGTTGAAAAACTTTTTGAAAAAGGAAGCATTTTTGATAATTCGCTGTCAATAACTGCCGGAAATGAAACCTCCGTGCTTTCGGTTACGGCTTCCCACATGGCCAATGACGGCTATGTTCCAAATACAAAATTTGACAGGACCAACATCAGCGCCGGGGGGAATGCCCAACTGGAAAACGGGTTTATCGTCGGTGCCAATTTATCCTATATCCGGTCGGAACAAAAAGGCGTGGTAAGCGGGGTCGGATCCCTTGGTGGAAGCAACCCGGCTGCCTTTTCAAGGTCGCTGTTGCTCGGAAGAAACTGGGATATTCATGGACAACCCTATCAGAACCCGGTTGACCTGGGCAGTGAGTTTATGGTGGGCAGGGGTACGGCGGATAATCCGCTCTGGTCTTATGAAAATGCAGGCTTTACACAAAAAGTAAACCGGGTAATCGCCTCATTCAATCTTGGATATGATATTACCGACTGGATTAATGTATCCTATAAGATCGGTATAAATTCATATAACCAGAAAAATAAGGATTTTATCCGGCCCGGATCAACAGGTGCCCAGGGCATCGGCCGTATTGCGGAAGATGTCATCGAATTCGAGGAGATCGAATCGAACTTCCTGGTGACCGTTACCAGGGATATTAACGAAGACTTTTCATTCAGGGGTATTGTCGGGCACAACTTGAATCAGCGAACGACGGATCGTCAGGCAGTCCAGGGAACCCAGTATGTGGTTTTTGATATTGATGATATTGATAATACGAACAATTTAGTTCCTTTTGGCGGAAATTTTCTCCAAAGAAGATTATGGGGAGTTTTTGCTGATCTGAACTTCGGATATAAAAACTGGGCCTTTCTGACCCTGACCGGAAGAAACGACTGGTCCTCCACCTTGCCGCAAGGCGCGAATAGTTTCTTCTATCCGGCCATTACGGGTTCGGTTGTGATTACGGATGCATTGGCCATGAATAACAACGTCCTTTCTTTCCTGAAATTAAGGGCTGGATGGTCGGAGGTTGGGAATGATACGGACCCGTACCAGTTACAGCCGGTGTATTTAATTAATGATGTATTGATCACGAATCCAAGTCCCACAGCAGAGTTACCGTTTACTCCATCGGGAGGTACTACCGTGCCGGGGGCTTCGTTGTCCAACATTGAAAGAGATCCCAATTTAAAACCGGAAAGAACCAGCGAGATAGAAGCCGGAGTGGAAGCCAGGTTGTTTGGAGACAGGGTGCGTCTGGATGTAACCGTTTATGATCGTGAATCGCGCGACCAGATTGCCGGAGTATCTCTTCCCGAAGAATCTGGATTCAGCTTTTTCTTTACCAATTTTGGAGTTGTATCCAACAAGGGGATTGAAATAGGACTGGGAGTCACCCCGGTAAGGTTACCCGGTGGATTTAACTGGGACATATTCGGGACCTTTACGCATAATAAGAACGTAGTGGAAGAATTAACCGAAGGGGTGGAAGAGATAACCATCGAGCAGGGCTCCGATTTTTCAGGAAAACCTTCCATCGTGTTAAGGCCTGGTCAGGAATATGGACTGATAAAAGGATCCGTCAATGACCGCGATGATGAAGGTAATTTATTGATAGATCCGGCCAATGGACAGTTGATCCCGGCGCTGGACCCCTTAATCATCGGTAATCCGAACCCGGATTTTATTATAGGTATTACCAATACCTTTACCTATAAAGGAATATCACTCAACGCTGTCTTCGATTGGAGACAGGGTGGGGATTTGTGGTCAAACACGGTGGAAAGCATGCTGGGAAGGGGTGTGTTGGAATTCCAGGCAGACAGGGAAACCATGCGGATTATACCGGGTGTTTATGGAGATCCGAATACGCATGAACCTATCCGGGGTGAGAATGGTGAAAAAATACCCAACCAGACCATGGTGGAAGTTAATGCACTCTATTTTGGACAGACCTTTGCTTCGAACAGTCAGAATGAATGGTCGGTTTTCGATGCCACCGTTTTCAGGCTGAGGGAATTATCGTTGGGATATGATTTTCCACAATCCTTGATTGAAAACACGCCTTTTGGACGAATCAGTGTGTCTTTAACCGGAAGGAATTTATGGTACAAAGCTCCGAATTTCCCAAAGGATACGAATTACGATCCGGAAGTAAATCAGTTTGGCGCAACGAACAAACAGGGGATCGAATATGCGGCTACCCCCTCGGTGAAGCGATACGCGGTGAACTTAAGATTGACATTCTAACGATTTAAAATGCGTAAGAAAATGAAAAATATATATAAATATACTTTAATGATGTTCGTGGGAGTCTCCCTGATGGTCTTACCCGGTTGTAAAGACTGGCTGGATATCAATGAAGATCCCAATAATCCTACCGATGTTCCCCTGAACCAGATACTCCCAACCATTCAGGTGGATATAGCTGGTGCAGTGGGCATGGCAACCGGAGGATTGTCCCACTTTACTTCCTTGTATACCCATCAGATTACCGAACGAGGAAATTCACAGAACGACTATGCATTCAATGGATCCGATTTCGGTGTGACCATCCCCTGGGCATTAGTCTATCCCAGGGCCTTAACGGATATAGGAAAGGTCATCGAAAAAGGAGAAGCCGAAGAAGCCTGGCATTATGTGGGGGTAGCTCAGATATTGAAGGCGTTCATCTTCAGTGTGCTGGTGGATATTTATGCCGATGTACCCTATTTTGAAGCCAATCTGGGAGCCGTACAACCCTTTCCTGCATACGATGACGGAGAGGCTGTTTACAGCGAAGTATTGACACTTCTCGATGAAGGGATCGCCAATCTGGCCAAAGAATCGACACTTACACCCTTAAACGACGATCTGTTTTACGGGGGAGGTGCCGATGCCCTGGTAAACTGGAGAAAATTTGCCAAGACCCTGAAGTTGAAATTATACAATCAGACCCGGTTGACCTGGGATGTTTCCGCAGAAGTAAATGCGTTAATTTCCGAAGACGACCTGATCGGTCCGGGTGAGGACTTCGAATTCCAATACGGGGGTAATGCAGCACCCGACAACCGGAATCCGGCCTATACCCAGGAATATACTGCCGGGGCCGCATTCTATTATGCCAGTCCGTATTTTTATGAGATCATGAGTGGTCAGAACACGTTTTTTCCGGTAGAAGGCAACCTGTATCAGACCATAGTTGATCCGAGAGTACCTTATTATTTTTATAATCAATTGGCTCCGGGCCAGGCAGCGGAAAACCCCACCGCCTATAAAGACGGAGAATTTGTATCCATCTATGCCTTTTCATTCAATATTGATCCGAACGAAGGATTCGACCAGTCTTCCTCTAAAACGATTTTAGGATTGTACCCGATCGCCGGACGATATGACGATGGCGCCGGTGGAATTGCCAACTTCAATGGCGCAGCCGATACGCCACAACGGATCCTGACTTATTTTCAGCGAAAATACATTGAAGCTGAACTGGCACTGGTCGGAGAAACCAGTGGGAATGCACGTGATCTGTTCGAAGAAGCGATGCGCGCATCCTTTGATAAAGTGGATGAGGTTGCCGCTGCTGCAGGTGCTCCTGCACTGGATGAAACAGAAGTAGACGAATATATTTCCACGGTGCTGGCACTATGGGATGCAGGTAACGATAACGTGAAATTACGTCACCTGATGACTCAGAAATGGATCGCCAGTTTCGGCTATGGTGTGGATTCTTACACGGATTACCGGAGGACGGGTTACCCCTTATTGCATGACGGGAATACAGATAACCTGAGTGTAACCAGCCGGACACGGGAGTATCCCTTATCCTATCCCTGGATTACGGATAACCTTGAAATTAATCCGAATTCTCCATCACAGAAAAATGTAGCCAATTACCGGGTATTCTGGGATGCCAATTAATAAATAAAATTTAGTTAGATATGAAAAAGACGATAAAATATATAATTCTTTTATCCTTGACCCTCCCCATGATGATGCTGTTATCATGCGAGGATGAGGAAAAGATCCGGGTGCCTGATTTTGATATCGCAACCAATTTCAGGATCTCAAGGGACGTGGCATCCTTTGATTCCACGGATCCGAATGCCGGAGTGAATCTTACCATGTATTCGGAATCCAATAATATCCAGGTGGTAGAAATGTTTGTGAGTCATTTCAGCCTGATTGATAACGCGGAATCCAATCAGTTTCCGCTGGCCACGTTGAACGGAAGCGATATTACCAACGATGGCTCCACACAACGTTCGTTTAGCCTGATCGATCTGACAGCGGCGATGAATAAAACGCCTGCCGACCTCGCAGGGGGAGATATCGTGAACCTCTACTCAATCGTGACGTTGACGGACGGCAGGGTTTATCCGGATACCGTCAAGGCAAATGCAGACCAGGAATTTCTGAACGTAACGCCAACCATAGTTAATTCCTCGGCAACGACCAGTTTTTCGCCGAAATTGACCTTCCCGATCCTGTGTGATATGCCGGCCACCTTTGGTACGGGTACCTACCTTTTTGAAGTGATAGAAGGCGAAAATATTGAGGGGTTTGCAGGCACAACTATTTTTGATGAGGATGTATTGGTGGAGATTACTTCTACCTCCAATACGGGGCGGGTATTTACCGTTGGCTATTTGTCGGCATTTGGATTTACAACAGATATAGAATTTGATTTTGCCTGCAATGTGATCCTGCTGGATCCTACTGCAGCGGGTGTCGGTTGTGGGTTCTCCATTACCTGGAATCTGAACACCACGAACCCTGGTACGTTCGATATTACAGACGACAGCCAGTATACCATCAGCATGGTACATAACGACAATGGCAGTTGTGCGCCACAGGTACCCCAGGGGGATATTTATACATTCAGGTTGACTAAACAATAAATATAAATCGGATAATAATGAAAAGACTTATAAATAGATCCCTCCTGTATGGATTGATCGTATTCATTTACGCCTGTGTCGACGATTACCAGGATGCAAATCCACCCCGGTTACTGGATTCTCCGGCCGTATCCCGTGTAACTGCCTCGGATGATGAAATCAGGGATGGGGAAAGTACGCTTGTTACCGCCACGGTGGTGGATGCACCTGCTGGAATCGATTCAGTAGCCGTTTCGACCATAGATCAAAATGGAGACGAAATAGGTACTTATTCCATTGACACACCCCTTACAGGACAAACCCAGGGGGATATCGAGATCACCTATACCTCTCCAGCTCAGTATACCGGTGAGGTTTCAATTACGATTACCGTGTATGACAGGCAGTTCGATGAAAATGGGGAAGTGGTCAGGAAAAATTCAGTTCCAAAATCGGTTGAGGTACTGGTGATCTGTGAACCTCCCCTGATAGGAACGTATGAAGTACTCGGTCAGTTTTTGCAGGACGACTTCGGATCGCCGGAGGTTACCCTGGACCAGGAAGTGATGAATATAGATTGCATCCGCAGGTATCAGGTTGAGGATATATCCGGTGGGTTATATACGACCACCTATGCGGACAATTATGGGACCACTGCGGTGGAAGCTGAAATCGACGTGGATCCGGATACCAACCTGGTCACCTGGGAAAATGCAAGCGATCAGTTTGGCGGTGAATTTATCCAGGACAGCGCTCAGCCGGACAGCAACTACGATCCGGATACAAAAACCATCACCATATATTGGACGGCTACAACGTATGGTGAAAGGGGAATATCCACATTTACGAAAAAATAAGGTTGACCTAATTCATAAACAAGCCCGTAAAATTCTTACGGGCTTGTTTATTGTAAGCCCATGGTGAGGTTGGTATTCGTTACGATTTTTTCAGTTTTAGCGGGAATGAATCATGCCGATTCCCAGGGGATGAAATCCATTCTGGATAACGAGGTTAATCCCGGGGAAACACTGATGGAATTCGATAACCGGAGTAAGGAAATAATCGGGAATTATTATATCGATGATAACTGGAAAAAATGTAATATTGAACTGAAATCCGGCATTCTGATTAAAAATCAATTGGTCAGATACGACCTGGAGTATGATTTACTCGAGGTGAAGCTGGCGGATGAGTTAAAGGTAATCCCACTCAGAAAGATAAAATATTACCGGATAATCGACCAGGGTGATTCTAACCTTTTTCAAAATTGCGATTCTTATTCCTTTGAGGATGGCACCCCGTTGAGCGGGATCTGCAGGGTGATTGCAGGGGGGCCCTGTGGGGCAATTGTGAAGTATACCTATGTAGTAAAAGAAGCTACCTATGTTCCTGCGCTCGACATGGGTACACAGGATGAGAAAATCATACACAAAGAGCATATCTTCCTTACCAAGCAGGGAACCATTTATAAACTTCCAGGTAAAAAAAAGGCTTTCTATTCATTTTTTATCAATCCGAATTCAGATATTAAATCCTATATGAAACAACATCATCTGAAATATAAAGATCCCGACGACCTGGCAGAAATTCTTACGTTCGTAAATCAAAACGATCGGCAATAACTTTCTCATTTGGGTTGGTTTTTACATTTATGCGAATAATTCCCTTCAGATATTCATAATATTAAATTATTTATCGGAATATTTATATTTTTTAATTTAAAAATATTATAAATAAGGTTGTATCCTTATAGATATATGTAGAGAAATTTAACTTTTGAGATGCATAATCAATAAATATTAAATAATGTACTGATATATTACATATTAATAAATTAAATATATTAGTAAATGATTAATATTTGGATAATACTTTCTTCAATAATCAGGGAAAATATTAATTTGATTTGAGATATTGGTTAAAAAATATTTTATTTTGGAGAAATATTACATAAGTAAGGATATGGACAATATCGGTTAAAAATAAATCAAATAATATTTAACTTCAAATTGTATTAAGTGTTAAAGATACATTTTTTAAACTATCAGGTCATTCGAAAGAATATTTTTTTAACTGCAACTTTTTGGTACCTGATAACCTAAAATATATATAAGCCGGGC
>Ga0209536_100005650_pt1 | contig 19382 bp, 14 predicted proteins | sample DeeMarSeWOR28_12_FD_187461 | JGI IMG/M metagenome (GOLD analysis project Ga0209536, IMG submission 187461) | Marine sediment microbial communities from White Oak River estuary, North Carolina - WOR-2-8_12 (SPAdes) (version 2) | ecosystem: Environmental > Aquatic > Marine > Intertidal zone >...
CTCTGGTTTTTCCTCCATCCCCCCAGCAATGCCTAACCACCCCGCTCGACGGGGCACCAAAGGATTGAGGGGATGTGTGATTTAAATAAAACGAAACAGATCGTTCCTTTAGGTAAACCGGTATTAACTATCATACCTGCTGCTAACTTTCAAGGGGAAAATAGAGTTTGCATAGGGCATAGGGCATAGAGCAGTATAGAAACGACGCAGGGACGCGGAGAAACGGAGAGACGGAGATTAGAGGCCAGCAAACAAGAGGAACTAGGCACTAGGGACTAGACACTGTGAAGCAGGCAGGAGGCAGCTAGCAGCAGGCAGCAGGACGACGCGGCGACGCGGAGAAACGGCGAGACGGTGACATTGGAGATTGAGGGATTAAAGATTTGAGATTGTAGATTGCAGATTTAATAAAAGCAGGCAGAAGGCTTTTTGTCAGTTGTCCGCCTGCCCCGTGGAATACGAAGTCCATTCCACTGGGGTGGTCCGTTGGGAGTTAAGCATAGAGTGAAGGATTTTGCATTTACCCTATGCTCCATGCCCCATGCTCTATGCTCATACCATAGCGCGATGTAATGATCTATTAGGTTTGGACGATCCGGCCGGCCTTCTTAATGAGTCCTGCACTTTTAGGTCCGCAGGTGAGAATCAGGTCCGAGACAGAAAGATTGGCAATGAAGTCACCCCAGAGCTGAGGGTAGATTGGAGGCTCATACTTGTAGTAGACAAGCTGTATTCCATGGTGACGGAACAGATCCTCGTCTAGGAATTTGTGCGAGGACGCTATAGTTAAATACTTTCGAGCTCCAACACCCTTGCAGATATCCACTAGACGTTGGGAACCCTTGGCTTCGATGGCAAGAGTCGAGCTGCGTAGGAAGGGTTGAGCAATTCCTAAGGCGAGCCGTAGGCAGTCTAAGATCTTGAGGTTCAGCTCTAAAAGGTTCTGCCTCTGTTTGCTGTAAATTTCTTGGAAAAATCTGAAGTGTTCGTCCCAGTAAGGGGCGTTCTTGTAAGCATGCTCGAGACTGAGGAAGTGCTTGTTTTGCCAATTTTCCTCGTTGCAGATTTCCACCTCATCGATAGGTTGGAAACTTCGACCCCGCTTCCAGACCGGCACTGTCAGCCATAATTCCCCCTGGTCGTTCTTGAGCCGGTTGCGGTTGACCCAGCTGCCTCCAAGAGGGAACTGTACATCATCGAGCAGCACCAATTGTTCCGCCTGCATGGCCTTAAAAAATATTCCGGGCCAGGGCATGAAGTTCGGTTGGTGGCAGGCGATCATCACAACTTAACTCGCAAAGCGCATAGCGTAAAATGGTTTTTGCAGCTACCCCATGCTCTAGCTTCGATAATCGGCATTAATCTTGATGTAATCGAGACTCAGATCGCAGGTATAGACCGATTCTTCAGCCTCTCCTTGGCCAAGATCAATGGTGATGGAGAACGATGGCTGCCGTAAGATCTCGCTGACTCCCTTCTCCGCTTCCTCTCCAACCGTAAGCCCGTTTTCCACAACTTTCACTCCATCGAAGAACAGTTGCACCCGATTGGGATCGAAGTGGATACCAGCCCGGCCCAATGCGGCCAGCACCCGGCCCCAATTGGCGTCCTCTCCGAAAAGGGCAGTTTTTACCAGAGGTGAGTTGGCAACCGTACGGGCCCCACGGAGAGCATCAGCCCGATTAGATGCAGACTTTACTCTGATTTCCACGAACTTGGTGGCGCCTTCCCCGTCTGCAACAATTTTTTTGGCCAGAGTGAGCAAAACCTCTGCCAATGCCCGGCGCAGACTCTCACCCGCAGTGGAATCGAGGTTCTCTATGGGCTGGTTACCCGCAAAGCCGTTGGCAAGTACGAAGAGCGTGTCGTTGGTGCTGGTGTCGCCGTCCACGGTAATCCGGTTAAAGGAACGCTCTGTTTCTTCCCGCACCAGTGTCTGGAGCGCTTCAGGGGAAATGGCTGCATTAGTGGCCACGAATGAGAGCAATGTTGCCATGTCTGGACAGATCATGCCGGCGCCCTTGGCAATGCCAAGTACGGTGAAAGGACGCTCCTGTAGCTTGCCTCTTACAAGGTGGAGCTTGGGTACCGTGTCGGTGGTCATGATCGCATGTGCTGCATCCAACCAGCCGTCGGCACGCACAACACCAGCCAGCTTGGGGAGATGATTGGCCACTGGCTCCATTGGCAGATCCATGCCTATTATCCCGGTGGAAGCAACCAAAACCTCCTCGACGGGACAGCCGAGAGTCTCGGCAGCTATGCGAGCTGAGGCCAGGGCGCGCTGTAAGCCCACTTCACCGGTACAGGCGTTGGCGATACCGCTGTTGACCACGATTGCTCGGGCTTTATTTTGGCTCAGGTGTGAGCGGCTGAGCAAAATAGGAGCTGCTTGGACTTTGTTAGTAGTGAAAACTCCGGCGGCAGAGGCTGGCACCTCGCTCACGATGAGGGCGAGGTCGAAACGGCCCTGATAGCGAATGGAGGCAGCCGTAGCACCTGCTTTGAATCCGGGAACGGTAAATTCTTCGGGAGGAGATATTTGATCAGTGGTCATTGTTCATCTTTCATTTCACATTTTGCATTTCACAATGAAAGAAAACAGGAACCAGAAGCCAGGAGTCAGCGGTAAACGGTAAATATTTATCGAGTATCGAATATCTCAAATCGCTTGATCCCACATCTCATATCCCACATCCACAATCTCCCTCTGACTTCCGACCTCTAATCACCGTCTCGCCGCGTCGCCTTGCAGTGCCTAGTGCGCGCAGCGTTTCGCGAACAGTGAACTGTAAACGGATCTGTTCTGCAACTGTTTACCATTTACCGTTTACTCTTTTTTTCGCTATGCGCTATGCTCTTTGCGCTCTGCGCCTATCTCCCGCAGCACCTCTTGTATTTCTTGCCGCTGCCGCAGGGGCAGGGCTGGTTGCGGCCGATCTTGGCAGATCGTTTGGCTGGCTTTCTTTTTGCGCCAGCCGCAGAGTCTGCGTGACTGAGAAACATTGGCTGCTGGGCCTCTTCCAGCTGCTCGGTTTCCTCCCGGGTGGCCACTTGAATTCTGAAAAGCATCTGGATGGACTCTCGCTTGATCTGCTCGATCATTTCCTGAAACATATCCAGCCCCTCGCGCTTGTACTCGATGAGCGGGTCCTGTTGGGCATAACCGCGCAGACCGATGCCCTCTTTAAGGTGATCCATGGCTAGCAGGTGCTCACGCCAGCGCTGATCCACAGTCTGCAGAGTTACCAGCCGTTCCATGTCTCGCGCGATTTCCGGACCCCATTCCGCTTCTTTCTGGAAATAACCACTACGGGCCTTTTCCAAAAGGAACTCACGAATACCTTCCTGGGTGAGTTCATCCACCATACTTTTTCTGAAACCCGGCGACATGGAAAACTGGCTAAAAAAGGCTTCCTCCAGTCCTCGCAGATCCCACTCTTCCGGATGGGTATCCTCCTGGATGTGAGTGTCCACCAGGTTATCTACAATGTCTTCGATCATATCCAGGACAACGGGCCGGAGGTCCTCCTCTTGTAGAGCCTGGGTGCGTTGCTCATAAATTATCTCCCGCTGTTGGTTCATCACATCATCGTATTCGATAAGCTGCTTGCGAATGTTAAAGTTCTGTCCTTCAACTTTTTTCTGGGCATTTTCAATGGCACGCGTGATTAGGGAGTGTTCAATGGGGTGCCCTTCTTCCATGCCCACCCGATCCATGAGATTGGCGATACGCTCGGCCGCAAAAATCCTCATGAGATCGTCTTCCAGCGACAGATAGAATCGAGATGAGCCCGGATCGCCCTGGCGACCAGCTCGACCTCGGAGCTGGTTGTCAATGCGGCGAGCTTCATGGCGCTCGGTACCGATGATGTGCAACCCACCCATTTCCACTACTCCGGGGCCCAACACAATATCAGTACCTCGCCCCGCCATGTTGGTTGAGATGGTGACTGCGCCCTTCTGCCCGGCTTTGACTATAATCTCGGCTTCTTTCTCATGGTTTTTTGCATTGAGCACTGAATGCTTGACACCCGTTTTAGCCAACATCTTGCTGAGTCTTTCAGACTTCTCAATGGAAACAGTACCCACCAGGACCGGCTTTTCCATCTGGGCCAGCTCTTTAATTTCTGCAACAACGGCTTGGAACTTTTCGCGCTCGGTTTTATAGATGACATCAGAGTAATCTTCTCTGACCATTTCTTTGTTGGTGGGGATGAGCATCACATCCAGATTGTAGATCTTGGCGAACTCTGGAGCCTCAGTGTCGGCGGTTCCTGTCATGCCGGCCAGCTTCTCATACATGCGAAAATAGTTCTGAAAGGTGATGGTTGCTAAAGTCTGGTTTTCCTGTTCAACCCGCACGCCCTCCTTGGCCTCCAGTGCTTGATGCAAGCCGTCACTGTAACGACGCCCAGGCATCAACCGGCCGGTAAACTCGTCCACAATAATGATCTGACCATCTTTGACTACATAGTCCACATCCTTATTGAAGAGGGCGTAGGCCTTGAGTAGCTGGTTGATCACGTGGTTGCGGGTTAGTTTTTGTTCGTAATCACTGCGGATCCGCTGCTTGCGTTCTGTCTTTTCTTCTGAGGAGAGGGAGGTGTCTTGCTCAATCTGGTCTAATTCCATTTCCAATTCCGGCAGCATGAAGAACTGAGGATCGTTCTTGGCGATTACGTCCTTGCCGCGCTCGGTGGGATATACATTTCGCTCCTTCTCTTCCACTACGTAGAGGAGGGACTCATCCACCTCGGGCAACCGTTTGGCGAGTGAATAGTCCTGTTCCACGGTCTTCAGCAACTTACGCACCTTTCCATCTTCCATCATCTCCAATACACTTGGTTGTCTGGGGGCGGCCCGATACGCCCGCAGAAACATCTCGCCTGCTTCATACTCCTGATCCGCATCCAGAAGCCTTCGGGTCTCTTGAATATATTGTCCGGCCAATTTCTGCTGGCGCTGAAACAGATTGGACACCGGGGCGCGCAGCTTATCATAGTCCTTGATGGAATAATCCACCGGACCGGAAATAATCAATGGCGTCCGTGCTTCGTCAATGAGAATGCTGTCCACCTCGTCAACGATGGCGAAATGGAGATCTCCCTGCACGCAATCCTGGCGATGGAACTTCATATTGTCCCGCAGATAGTCGAAGCCGAACTCGTTGTTGGTGCCGTAGGTTACGTCGGCGGCATAGGCACGTTGCCTCTCCTGGTCGTTCAAATCATGAAGTATTACGCCAAACGAAAGACCGAGAAATTTGTAAATGGCTCCCATCCACTCGGCATCCCGACGGGCCAAGTAGTCGTTGACCGTGACCACATGTACCCCGCGACCGGTGAGGGCATTGAGGTAGACCGGCATGGTTGCAGCCAGGGTCTTACCTTCACCGGTCTTCATTTCGGAGATCTTGCCCTGATGGAGGACAATGCCGCCAATTAACTGAACGTCGAAAGGTCGCATGCCCAAAGTGCGAACCGAGGCCTCCCGAACCACACCGAATGCCTCCGGTAAAATGTCATCCAGAGTCTCCCCCTGGTCCAATCTTTCGCGGAAGCGTAGCGTGGTGCCAGACAACTCGGCATCGCTCAAGGAACGAAACTCTGGCTCCAGAGCATTAATCTGATCCACCACTGGGGCCAGACGTCTGAGTTCCCGTTCATTCTTGCTACCAAAAATCTTGGTAAGTGGATTCGCCATAAAACCCATTGGGTGTTTCCTATCTTTAAAAGCCGAACGCTTACCCTGCCATCAAAGTTTTCCAGTTTCAATAATCATAGCAGTTTCGTCGCATTCGGGAAATTTGACGCACTTTAGACAATCAGCCCATATTTTATGGGGTAACGTTGCCTTGTCCACTTGTTGGAAACCCATTCTTTGAAAGAACTGCACCTGATAAGTAAGAACAAAGATACGGTGCAGACCCAGGGTGACGGCTTCGGAAATGCAGGCTTCCACAAGCTTCTTGCCAATGCCCTGACCGCGATGGATCTCTCGGACAACCAACGATCTGATCTCGGCCAGATCTTCCCAGCAAACGTGCATACTGCAGGTGCCGATAATCTCCGGCTGAGCATCATCCAGGTAGACGAAAATATCCCGAAGGTTATCGAAGAGTTCGCTCAGGGATCGGGGCAGGAGGTCTCCGTGCTGGGCTTGGTTGGCCAGCATTTTCTGAATCTCACGGACCTCATCAACCCTCGCTTTTCTGATCAACCCTGCCATTTTGAACTCCGCCCGCTTTTCCTAAATTTAGTAATCGTATAGGCCTCGGGCCTTTTATATACAACATTTGTCGCAAGTCAAGCTGCCATCTTCCGATTTTTACGCAAGCGGGACTCACATATTTCGCCGAGTGGTCAGAGTGTACTTGGAGATCAGCCGGGAGAGGTAGGTTCTTTGAATGCCCAGAATCTTCGACGTTTCCTTGACGCTGCCACCTTGATGATCCAGATTGCGTTGCAGGAAGTCACGTTTGAAAGAGTCCAGTGCCTCCTTCAGGGTACAACCCAATAGTTCTTGAGCGGTATCACCGGAGGGCACCACACTGAAAGGAAGGTCTTCAGCCTCAATATACTCGCCGCCACCCATTACCACAGCACGCTCAACGGCATTTTCCAGTTCTCGCACGTTTCCAGGCCAGTGATAGTTTTGCATCACTTCCATGGTGTTCGGGGTGAAACTTAGATTGGATGGCCCCCTTATATATTTGTACTTATCCAAAAAATGTAGGGCTAGAACAGTGATATCATCCCTGCGTTCCCTGAGGGACGGTATATGGATATGGACCACATTGAGCCGATAATAGAGGTCTTCTCGGAACGTTCCTCTTTGCACCTCTTCAAAGAGATTTTTGTTGGTGGCAGCAATGACCCTGATGTCCACCTGCATAGGGGAGGGTGAGCCAACTCGATTGAATGTGCCTTCTTGAATGACCCGGAGTAGCTTTACCTGCATGGAAGGACTCATCTCTGCAACCTCGTCCATAAAGAGCGTTCCTCCGTCGGCAATTTCCAGAACTCCTGTTTTACGCGAGATGGCTCCGGTAAAAGAGCCTTTTTCATGTCCGAAAAGTTCAGATTCCAACAGAGTATCGGTAAAAGCCGCGCAATTGACTACCATGAGCTTCTTTTTCCGTCGAGGCCCAATCTTGTGAATGAGTCTGGCTACCAGCTCTTTTCCCGTGCCGCTTTCACCAGTTATCAGTGTGGTCGTTTTAGAGTTTGCAACTTTTACAGCGTCGGAGATTACTGTTTCAATGGCCTTGCTAACACCAATAATCTCGTAGCGGGACTCCAGCTCTTTCTTTAAATATAGGTTTTCATTTACTATATCCTTGTAATTCCGAGCCCGGTCGATGGCAACGGAAGCGAGCTCAGAAAAATGGCTCAGAATCTCCATGTCTGCTTCGTGGATGGGTTGGCCATCCTCACGGTCAATGATTTGGATGACGCCAATGACTTCCCGCCCACTCTTAATAGGCACGCAGGCAATGGATCGGGTCTCAAAACCAGTTGCTTCGCTTATGGTACTGTCCCAGCGGGCATCTTTCGATACGTCAGGAACAAGGAGAGGTTTACCGGTCAGGGCCACGTGACCGGCAATGCCCTGACCCATGTCAATCTCGAATTTCTTTACTTCTTCTTTCGCCTCACCAGTGGCAACCTGAAAGTAGAGTTTGTTTTTGCTCTTGTCCACCAGCAAAAGAGAACTCGCCTTCGCTTCCATTAGCCGGGTCACAGATTCAATGATCATTTCCAAAACACTATCGGTATCCAGAACTGATGTGAGCAAAGGTGAAATATCTTTGAGTATACTTACCCGTGGGTCCACGGACTGTTCTGCCATGGAAAATCCTCCTTTGAGACTAATTGTGTATTTCTTTGTATACCAAAAGGAAATGTACGTCAATAATTATAGATGATCATGCTATCTTTCTTCTTAAAGGATCTAATCAAAAGAGTAAAAATCACTGTTTTGGCGCAAAATTTGCTTTCAAAATCAATCGACTGTGGGGAACAGTAAGCTGATGGCTGGAGATCGTCAATTTCTTCAGCAAGTGTTTAACTTACCGCTATGGCTAAAAAAAGCTTGACAGAGCTTGTGGTTTTAATTAAAAGTGGGCCCAATGTAGTCTCAAGGTACACTGAATCATTTCTTCCCGGGGCCCCATTCTGGGACGAACCAAATGACAATAGCTTGTATTGGAACTATACACCGCTTCTTTGCCTTACCGCCCGGAACTCGTCGGGATTCTATATTTGGAAATTTTTTAAAAATATTAGCATCATCGTTAGTAACATTGACATCCTCCCCTACATCTAACATGCAGGTGAAGGCATGAAGCGAAACAGAATAACGATAATGTGGATGCCGTCGGTGAGTTCCAAGTCCCGAACCTTTTCTCTCCCTCCCGTGTTGCTATACATCTTTGTGGGCATGCTTTTTGTCTCCTGGGTACTGTTAGCGACAGGGGGATTCTTTGGCAATCGTCTCTACCAAGACTATCTCCAGTTACGCGAGGAAAACTCCTATCTGCTCCAGAAAGAGGGTGAATTGACAGAACTTCGCCAGACTATGGAGCGTATCCAGAAAGATGAGAATACCATTCGAAGCTTTCTCGGTTTGGAGAAGAGTCAGGAGGAGACCAGCGGTATGGGACAGGGCGGCGAGCCGTCCCCTGATCTTTCGACTATAGCTCCCACAGATGCCATGGCGAGCAGCAGTATGCCATTTCCCACAGAGCCCAAAGAGGTTTCTGCTCTGCAGAGGGCTAACCGATTGGAGACGGACTTGCAGGAGTTGGTGGAAATCATGCAAGTCCAGCGTAAGACTTGGGACAGCACGCCGAGTATTATCCCGGTAGAGGTGAATGACTACTGGTTTTCTTCGGGGTTCGGCTGGCGACGCAGTCCATTCACTGGTCTCAAAGAGTTCCACAATGGGCTGGATATCAGCAGTCGCAAGGGCACTCCGATTATCGCACCGGCCACCGGCAAGGTGATAAAGAAAGGATATGACAAGTATCTTGGTAAATATGTGAAGATAGACCACGGTCAAGACGTCGTTACCACATATGGGCATCTTTCCGGTTTCAATGTAAGTCCTGGACAGAAGGTTGTCCGGGGCGATGTCGTTGGTTTTATGGGAAACAGTGGACTGTCTACAGGCCATCACCTTCACTACATGGTTAAGATCAAGAATAGATGTGTAAATCCACTTCATTACATTCTAAACGCAAAGGCCAACCGTCTCCTAGTCCGCCCTTTGCGAGTTGAGGGTGGCGGATAATGAAACGCAAGAATAATAAGAAGGAAAAGAATCTATCCCTGGATACTCTTATTGGGGCAAACACTGTCTTTGAAGGGTCAATCCAGAGCGACCGTAGCGTCTGCGTTGAAGGCAGCGTAAGGGGCAGAATAGAGGCAAAAGGTGAAGTAGTCGTGGGCCGCCAGGGCAAGGTCGAGGCTGATATCTATGCAGATTCAGTTGTGGTGGGCGGCAATATAATTGGGAATATCAACGCTCGGAGTCGATTGGAGATCACTGCCACGGGGCGGGTGACCGGAGACATTGAGGCAAATACAATCACAGTTGCCGAGGGCGGAATGGTGGACGGTTCATTCAAGATGATGGAGGCAGTGGAATCCGCATATCCTCAGTTGGAAAGTGGTTTATCTTTAGAGGAGAGTGATAGGTCCAATAACCAATCCCCATCTGATCCCATCGCAAGCCTACCCCAGGCGTGAGACGAGTCCCAAATCCAGCGGCGTATAGGCTCAAACCCGGGAATCCGGAAGGAGGTTTGTCATCCTTTCGATTCGCGTTTAATTGGCTGTGGACGACCATTGCTGCCAATTGGCTTTAGATGGTGGCACTGACACCTCTCAAACTGAGCTGCAAGCCGTAAAAAAGTGAAATATGCAGAGCGACTACTCAGTTACCATATTCTCCAGGCATAGGGGTAAAACCCGGACCTTCAGTCTGAACCGGCGCTTTTTCTACGTGCCCGTGGTAGTGTTAGTCATTTTGGTAGCGACATGCATACTTCTGGGGCAGGCCTATTTGCAGGAACGCGAGGAAAGGCAGCGGTTGGAGGGGAGGGTCGTCCTTCTAGAGCAGCAGGCGAATAAGATCGCCGAGCGGTCGGAAAGAAAGGGTGGGGAAGCTTTGTCAGGAGAGGCGTCGGAACCTGCAACCCAGCGGCCAGTGCAGGTTGCACGTGTGGAGGAGACAAAGGAAACGAGCGAAGAGCCCAGACCTGCAGAAGTTCAAGCAGAAGTTCAAATGGGCGGCAGGCCGGAAGCTATTTTTCAGACAGGTGAACCCGTTGCCAAAATAGATGACCCCAAAGTTGGTTCGCTGGATGGGGACAGAGCAGGCTTTCGGTTTGATTTCAAGCTGGTCAACCTGATCGGTGAGCCCATAACCGGCAATGTAGCCATAATCGCTTCTCTTAGACCACCTCACCAGCCGCGTTTTGTCTCCTTTCCCAGTATGCAGCTGGCTGACGGTATGCCGGTAAAGCTCAGGAAGTCCGTGGGGTTCAATATCCGCTACTTCAAATACATAACCAGCAGATTCTACTTCCCCTTTTCCTACTCTGAGTCGTTTCGCATTTTGGTTTACGACCGAGATTCGGAGCTAATCTTGGATTCTATACTCACTGCCGAAGAGGTGGGCGTCCACGAGCTGGTGACCGAGGAACCTGCCCCATCCATCTATCCTGCAGATCCCTCCTTGAGTTCTTAGCCCAACATTAGTTACTGTCAGCCAAGTGTCGCTGGACTGCGATCTCTTTTTCTCTCACAACGGAGGCTCAGAGCTCAATAAATCCGCAATCTACAATCTGCAATCTACAATTATTTCCCTATGCTCTATGCCTTCTCCAATCCCTCAATCTCGAAATATAGATCCTTCGCCAGTCGCTGCCAGCGGCGAATATGTTTCTTCATGCCTGCTTCATCAAGAATGCCTTCCTCGGTCACAAAACCGCTAATGAGTTCACCGGGGGTAATATCGAAATACACATTGCTACAATGTTCTTGTTGCCGTGGCCATACCTCCTTGCCGGATTTGGACTCTAACATACAGTTACGGGAATTCAGGGTGACATTGATTTTGTAGGTGTCGGCAGCCACGAAGAAGTCTCGACTGTGAGCCTGAGCAACAAGAGCAGCCAGATAGGTCCCGGTCTTGTTGACCACCGCCAAATCTCCAAGCACAGTATCAGCGCCAACCAGCACCAGGTCGACTTCGGGGATGGCCACCCCCATTTGGGCGTCGGTAATCATGTGCAGGTCAGGGAAGCCATCCGCAAGATTGTTGAATAAGCGACGTCCTTCCATCAGTGGACGGGATTCAGCTATGACAACTCGACAACCAGAGGGTAGAGCATGCCTCAGGATTGATTCTACTGTAGAAGAATAGCTGAGGGTGGCTATAGATCTGCATTTTCGAAGTATGGCCCGGGCAGCCTCAACTTGTCTAAGGATGAACGCTTGCTGCTGCTCCAGTATTTCTTCTCCCACCAAAGCACCTAATTGTTTAGCTGTGCGGATTGAGATACCAGCTTTGGCCTTCTGTTGGAACCGGTGGGAAAAAATAAGACTCCAGTTGCGAATGGGCGCCATGGACGGGCGGGCCTCGGAGAGAGATAGTGCGGTTTGTCTCACATCCTGCTTTAGTTCTGCCAGGTCTGCCGACTCACTACGCTTGCAGACGGCCATGAGAATCTTGACGGCGGCAGTGCCCAGCTGGGCAGCTCCACGACGGCGATCATTCCTCACAGCGTCTATTTTCTTAACAAGCCAATCCATATTCACAAAAATCCGTAATCCGAATTAGAAAGATCAGTTGCCAGGTGTCAGGTTTCAGGTGTCAGTATAACTGAGCATGGGGCATAGGGCATGGAGCACAGAGGTGAAAATTCGAAATTCGAATTTCGAAATTAATAATCTGCAATCTGCAATCCCTAAATTCCTCAATTCCAAAATCCCTGAATTTCAAATCTGCAATCTTAAATCTACAATCTACGAACTAGTCGTCCTTGATTACTCGATCGAGAGTTTTCTTGAGCCCGGGGACCGTCTGGAATTGGACGATTTCCTCCGGAAGAATCCAACGCATCTCTTTATGCTCCCAGTCAAGTATGATCTTGTCCGGTTCATGCACTGCAAAAAGGAAGGGATGCACCTTCCAGGCGCGACCTCGATCACTATCAACAATCTCAAGAGGCTTGCCCGCCTTCAGAAGAGTTACGTCCTCTTCGCCGAGGCCGACCTCCTCAGCCATCTCTGTAAGGGCCTGAGCCAAAGGGTCATCGCTTTCCAAATAGCCACTTACGCCGGCCCAGTGCCCCTTATAGGTACCCACTTCACGGCTTCTCTTCAGCACCAGGATTTTACTGCGGTGGGTTAGAAAGACAGTGACCACGTTTTGGAATTCACCCATTTCTTGTTGCTCAGCGGTGGGCACGGAACTAAAACCTCAAAAAGGATGACTAAACGGTAGACGGTTGCCAAAAGCGTGATTACTATTTGAGCACATTAAAGGCAATGGTGCAAAGTACAAATTAGACAGAACGCAAACCGCAAGGTTTGAGGATTTCATAGAATTCAGTAACCAGCCCTTCGACAGGCTCAGGGCAAGTAGTCGGGAGGATTTATAAACATGTTCAAAAGGATTCTTGTTTCCCTAGTCGTCTTGATATTGAACTTCACGTTTCTAGCCTTCGCCCAGACGGGACCGCTGGACATACCTGGCCTTGAGGAGCTCGCTCTGCCCGCGGAGATGGCAGCGCGGGTGAGCAAGGTTTTTCCGTCAAAACCGGGTGACACTTTTGTGCAACTGCGAAACGGCATGACGGTCCTTATTCGAGAGAACCATACTTCCCCGGTGGTATCCGCTCAGATACTTGTAAGAACAGGCTCCATCTACGAGGGTAGATATTTTTTCGGGGGACTTTCACACTATCTCGAACATGTGGTGGCGGGCGGGAGCACAGCGTCGTTTTCCGAGGCCGAAGCACAGAATACCCTAAAATCAGTGGGAGGTGCGAGCAATGCCTACACCAGCTACGACCGAACCGTTTATTTCATCAACACCACGGGAGAACACTACCTCGAGGCCCTCAGACTCCTGTTTTCATACGTGTCCGAGTCTCTTCTGGAGCCAAAAGAAGTTGTAAGGGAAAAGGCAGTTATCCAGCAGGAATTCAAGCTTGGAGAGAACAATCCTGGGCGGCAGTTGTGGCAGTTATTCGTCCAGACCTCCTATCTCAGGCATCCAATCCGCTATCCGGTAATTGGTTATGAGGATGTTTTCGTTAATATTAGTCGCGATGATCTTCTGGATTACTATCGACAGCGGTATACCCCGCAAAACATGGTGGTCACCATCGTCGGCGATATGTCCACTGCCGAGGCATTGAGAAAGGTTTTGGAGTTAAGTGGCAATATGGTTCGGACCTATGATCCCCCCGTAGTGGTTGAAACCGAGCCGGCCCAGAATACGCCACGTTGGGCAGAGAAATCCTTTCCTCCGGCTAGACTTACCACCATGATGCTGGGTTTCCATACGATTCCCTTGACCCATTCGGACCTTTATCCTTTGGATGTGTTGGCCATTATCCTGGGCGAGGGGCGGACCAGTAGACTTTACCGAGGACTCAAGGACAACAAGGAGTTGGTGCTCTCGGTGGACGCATCCAGCTGGACTCCAGCCTACGCTCCAGGGCTCTTCTCTTTTTCTTTTAGCCTGGATCGGCAAAAGGTTGAACCTACTCTAACCGCCGTCTGGGAAGAGATCGCTCGAGTAAAAAAAGATCTGGTGAAAAAGAGTGAATTGGAAAAAGCTAAACGCCAGATAATTGCTGACTTTACTTTCTCCAAACAGTCTGCGGCTGGAATGGCATCCAGTCTTGCCAGCTCCTTTGCTGATACTGGTGACCCCTACTTTGACGGTCAATATGTAAAGAGAATCAAGAGCGTTACCAGGGAGGAAATCCGCAGGGTGGCGCGAACCTACCTGCGCCAAGAGGTGAGCACGGTGGCTATAGTTTCGCCTCCGCGAGAGCAGACCCAGGTGGGAGCAACAACTGCCACCAAGACAGCGGGAACAGTTGAGAAACTTACTCTCGATAATGGCTTGATTCTGCTATTGAAACGAAACCCATCAGTTCCAATAGTTGATTTCCAGGTTTTCGGCCTTGGCGGTCAACGGTTTGAGCCTGAAGGCTCGCAAGGAATCAGTTCTTTCACCATGGGGCTTCTAACCAAAGGGACCAAGGCCCGAAGTAAAGGCGAGATCGCCGAGACCATAGAAAGGCTCGGCGGCAGTCTGGGCTCAGGCTCGGGCCGGAATACCTATTATGCCTCCCTATCGGTATTGAAAGATGATGCCGATACAGGTCTAAAGTTGTTGGCAGATGTACTCCAAAATCCCAGCTTTCCACAAAAGGAAATCGATAAACAACGTCAGGATACCTTGCTTGCCATCAGGCGTCTCGATGAGAACTGGCAAAATGAAGTGGCGCGGCTGTTTCGCCAACGTTACTATCAGCAGCATCCCTATCAGCATGACATCATTGGCACGGAAGAAGCGATCCAAAACATGACCCGGGCAGATATCCAAAATTTTTACCACCAGATTGTCATGCCCAACAATACAGTGCTGGCAATCTTTGGAGATATCGACTCTGAGGAAATGGCGGAAAAAGTTAAGTCGCTGTTTGGAAAATGGCGGTCAGAAAAGTTGCTCGAGCCGACCATCCAGGACGCCACCGCCCCGCTAACCGCCAGTGACCAGATTCAGAAAAAAACAGACAAGGTCTCTGCTGCCATTTTTGTGGGCACCAACGGGATGACCCTAAGAGATTCTGACCAGCCGACCGTGGCTGTGATCGATGCGGTCCTGTCAGGTATTAGCTATCCGAGCGGCTGGCTGCATGAGTCCTTGAGGGGAGGGGACCGGAGTCTGGTCTACGTGATCCATGGTTTCCCCAGCTTCGGAATTGACGGGGGCCACTTTGGCATCATCACCCAGACCACCATGGCCAACTATGACAAGGTAGTGAAGATCATACTCGAGAAGCTGAAGAAGATTCAGCAGAAGCCGCTGGAAGCTGAAGAATTGGCGGCTGCAAAGAATATGGTTATCACCATGCACGAGATGAGTCAGGAGACCAACGGTGCCCAGGCCCGAAGTGATGCTATTAACGAGTTATTGGGTCTGGGTTACGACTGGGACTCCCGCTATCCCGAGCTCATCCGCAAGGTGACTGCTGAGGATGTGCTCAGAGTTGCACGCAGGCTGTTTCGTCACCACCTGCTGGTGAGTACCATCCCAGAAAAGCCCGTGGAAGCAATTATTCCGCCCGAGCAGAAACAGAGAATGCACGAGTAGCGGGGACGATTTCGGAATGCGGAATGCGGATTTAAAAAAGCATAGAGCATAGGGCATAGAGCATAGAGTGAGGGCTTTTAGTATTTTCCCTATGCTCCATGCCCCATGCTCAGTTCTACTGACTACTTATTTCTTGTCAAAGCTTTTGGTCAGTGATAAATTTAAAACCAAAGGACCAAGAAGGTCCGCCAGTCTTTTATCTGTGAAATAGAAGGGCCACGAAGGCTTTAATTTGGCGAGCGTGGCCCTATTTTATGGTATAGTCCACCACGGAAAGACACGGAATATCACTGGAAAGATAGGAAGATGTGCAAAAAGGGAAAGAAACTACTCTGCTAATTTGGACTAGCTCCGTGAGATTCCTTGGTGAATAGATGATTCTATTGATGGCGGGAGGTGCCAATCATGTGTGAAGCCAACGCCTATCTGCTCAAGGGTGGCAAAGAAGAGCTTATTCTGGAAGCTGTGGATATTTTGGAGCACGACGAAGATGGCAAAATTAGGTTGGCCAATATCTTCGGTGAGCAGAAGGTGCTGGATGCTCAATTGAAGAGTATGTCACTTGTCAATCACAAAATTGTGCTCGAGTAGGGATAAAGGAAGCTCTCGCCCGCTCTCCCGCCTCTACGGGCTCGCTAGAGTACTCAGAAAATGTCGCAAAGCGCATGGCGCCAAGCGCATAGCGTTTCCAGGATTGAAATTTTACGCTTTGCGCTATGCTCAGTCTGTGAGAGATGCTTTTTAGATTCCGACTTCGCGCGCCTCGGTCCGCGAGGGAATTGTCTTGATGTCCAGGTTATGGTGAGCGGTGACGTAGCGGACCGTTGTTGTTTTGGCGCGCATGGCAACGGAATGAGTGATGGCGATATTGCCCTCGTAGCGAACCCCAGGCAGGAAGTCGCCACCGGTGATACCAGTGGCACAAAATATAATACTGTCCCCTTTGACCATATCCTCGGTTTCGTAAACCTTGTCAAAATCGCCATCCGAGTATCCCATGTCCAGGATTTTCTGTCGTTCTTCGTCGTCCCGTGGCCAAATCTTAACCTGCATCTCGCCTCCCAGACATTTGAGGGCAGCAGCCGCGAGGACCGCCTCCGGGGAGCCACCTATACCAAAGAGGATGTTCACGCCTGAATCATCCATGGCAGTGGCAATAGCCCCAGCAACGTCACCGTCGCTGATCAGTTTGATCCTGGCGCCAGTCTCTCGGATCAGGCTCATTATCTCCGAATGGCGAGGGCGATCCAGGACTATGGCGGTTAGCTCTCGGGTGCGGGCGCCACAAGCCTTTGCCACTCTCTCCAGATTAGCCTGCACTGAATCATTGATGTCAATGCTCCCCTTGGCCTGAGGTCCCACGGCAATCTTGTTCACGTAATAGCTGGGAAAAGAGGAGAGAGTCCCCTGGTTTCCCACGGCTATTACCGCGATGGCATTTGGCAGTCCTTTTGAAGTGAGGGTGGTACCATCAATGGGATCCACGGCAATGTCCACCTTGGGGTCTCGCAAGCCGCCGCCACCCACCTTTTCACCTATATACAGCATGGGGGCCTGGTCTTTTTCCCCCTCTCCGATGATAATGGTGCCGCGGATACTAACAAGATCCAGCATGCCGCGCATGGCGTCCACTGCTGCCTGGTCAGCCGCTTCTTTTTCGCCCCTGCCCATCCAGCGGCTGGCTTTGAGTGCTGCTGCTTCCGTAACTCGAATGAACTCCAAGGTAACTTCCCGACCCATGTCAATCATTTTCGTTTCCTTTTTTGTATCCACTGCAGGATTCCATCACTGGTCATTAGGATCATTATACTATGCTATTGTTTAGTAGTTGAAAAATCCGCCAGCTATGCTTGTGGAGTAAATATGCTGCGGTGATTTTCGGGAAGACGAAGACGCAGCAAAATCCCCTCTATCCTGTTAAATCCCTGCTTCGCAGGGTCCGCCTAAAGGCGGAATTTAACAGGGCGAGTCCCCCTTTGGCAAAGGGGGAAGATGACTTGTTTGCCTATGAGATATCCCATTTAATGCCCCCCTTTCGTAAAGGTGGGGTGGGGGGATTTCGTTCATGGGCGCAGATTTTGTCTTAGCACAAGGCTGATTCATAGAATTCAGTAGCCAGTAGAACGAAGCATGGAGCATGAAGTCAATAAAAACAATATATCTCACCCCATGCCCCTTGTCCCATGCTTATTGCCTACCCTTTACTGGCCTCTAGCCGGTGAGCAGGGCAATGACCTCCCCGGCGAGGCCGGCGGAGTTGGTGGCCTCAAAGAGGCGGATGGCCTCCTCATAAGCTTGCGCCGTGATTCGCTGCTGGCAATCCTCTCCCACTGCATTCAGTTCGTCAACAAAAGCTTTGTTTGCTTTCTTGATATTGCCACCGGTGTTGCCTGTCTCTTCCGCCCATTTCCACATTTTCTCCCAGAGTTCGTCAGGAACACCTCGGTAAGGCCGTTTAATATAGTGTTTTTCGGGAGTGGTTATGGCGTTGCCGTTTTGGTTCATGGCGAGGCCGAAGCTGATATTCTGCCAGAAAGTACCCACGTTACCCTTGCGGATGCCCTGGTGGATGAATTGAGTTATCTTGTCCAGAGAAGTTCCGGTAATGCCATGCTGGGCAATGTCCACCTCCCAGGGCTGGATGGCCTTCCAGATTTCCTTGGTGAGTTCAAGTTGAATGCCTTCATGGGTGGCACCGAAATAGGTGCCGTGAATGGAACCGTTATTGATGGCAAGGAGATTGGGGTGGACGCCGCCTTTGACCAACCCCTCTATGAACCAGGCGGCCTCATCCGGTTGGGTAAATCCTTCGGCACTGCCGCTCTTGGCCCCGATCTCTCCCAGCTCCACTTCCAGACCGAGACCGGCGGCAACCACAGGCTGGGCCAGCTCCAGGGTGGCAGCCAGATTCAGCTCATTCTCCATGTAGGAACAATCGATGGCGAAGGTGGTGAAGCCGGCTTCCAGTTCAGCGGCAACGAGCGCCGCCACTTCTGCTTTTTCTTCAGGCTTCTTTACCGTTATGTGGTCGCCATGGACAGCAAAGGGTACCGAAGTGTTCCCCAGTCGGTCATTTTCCGACACAATAAATTCGGCGAAGCTCGCGGGGTCGAACTCGGTGTAGCTCAGTTCGGACTTGGCGATTTCGTAAATTACCGGGGCCTGAGATGTCATAGAGGCCCTGATTATGCCCTCTAGCGGTAAGCGGCAGCGGATGTTTGCGGCCATGATCATGGCGTTTTTCTTCCTGGCTGCGGTGTAGAGCGCCTGGCCGTTTACCAGTGGTGCCTTGGAATTTGGAAAACGTTTCTGGACGTTATCGGGTCGATACTTGGACAAATCACTGCTCATAGCCCTTCCTCCTATCTATCCAAGGGTGGGAAAAATCTGCTCAGGTGAGCCACTGCTACTGTCTGTAACCTTACCACAGAGCGCTTAAAAAACAAGCGGCAAAATCGTCAAGAGTTTCCCCTTTTTTGCTTTTTGGAATTGACCCATGTTGGAAGGTGAGGATGGGGAATGAGTAGCCCGGATAATTCACGAATTCCCTTCGCGAGACAGTGAAACTGGGAACCCGCTTGTCGCAAATACCGCTTGCGGTGCGGGACTGAGCGGAGCGCAGCGAGCGCATTACATTTCGAATCCGCCGGAGGCCGACTGCAGCGACTCGACCTGAGCGACACGACTTGAGCTCGTCGACAAGTCTCGTCGACAGTTCTTGCTGCAGGGAGCTTCAATTTGCGGTAACGTCAAGAGTTTTGTGTCAGCAGGAAAGGGGTAGCGATTCCCGGCTGTTTACAAACTATTATGAACCTGGAACCTTGCATGGACGCGCACGGCGTCCCTTTACTCTACCCTCACCCATACCAAGGCTTTTCATCTGGCTCGACTCGGAGGCCATCCATAAGCTTGTTGAAACCACTGAACAGATCTACCACCGCCATTACTTCCAGAACGCCCTCGTCATCTAG
>Ga0209536_100005651_pt1 | contig 19379 bp, 18 predicted proteins | sample DeeMarSeWOR28_12_FD_187461 | JGI IMG/M metagenome (GOLD analysis project Ga0209536, IMG submission 187461) | Marine sediment microbial communities from White Oak River estuary, North Carolina - WOR-2-8_12 (SPAdes) (version 2) | ecosystem: Environmental > Aquatic > Marine > Intertidal zone >...
GGATCCCGCGCCGCGGCGTGAGCCGCGACTGGAGGCGTTTCTGCACCGCGTGATGGCTGATGGTCGCGTATCGTTCAAGCGCTTCGAGACGGCCGAGCGACTCGCGGATCTTGTGGCAGACGATCTCGCGCTATTGCTGACGGAGCATTTCGATGCCGGGGCTGAGTTTCGCGGCGGCGCGGTGGTGTCGGCGCTGCGGCCGCGCCCGTTGCCGGTCGCGCCGACACGGCTGGTCGGCCGGGAAGGCGAGCTCGAGGCGGTCCGCGCTTTGATCAAACGCGAGGACGTTCGGCTCTTGACGTTGTCGGGTGTGGGTGGGATCGGCAAGACGCGTCTGGCGCTGGCGGCCGCAACTCTGCTTGGTGGATGCTTTGCTGACGGTGTGGGGTTCGCCGACCTCTCATCGGTGCGGAGTCCGGAGCTGGTGCCAAGTGCGGTTGCGGCGGCGATCGGGGTGCTGCAGGAAGGCACGCGGCCGGTGGCCGACTTGCTGATCGAGAGGCTGAAGGCAGCGGAGATGTTGCTGGTGCTCGACAACTTCGAGCAGGTGATCGCGGCGGCGCCCTTTGTCTCTCAGCTGCTTGCCGGCTGTTCGAAGGTCAAGGTGATCGTCACCAGCCGTGCCTTGTTGCGTCTGCGGGGGGAGCACGAATTCGCGGTGATGCCGCTCGAGGTGCCGCCGGTCGGTGGATCTGCTGCGGCTGGCCGTGGGTTGGACGCGGCGGCTGTGCGGCTGTTCGTTGAACGCGCGCAGGAACATCAGCCTCGGTTCACGGTCGAGGAGGCGAACGCCCAGGCTGTCATGGAGCTGTGCTCGCGGCTTGAGGGGATTCCGCTGGCGATCGAGCTTGCCGCCGCTCGGGTGCGGGTGCTACCGCCCGGAGCGCTGCTCGAACGGATCGGTGATCGGCTGGACCTGCTGAGCGGGCCTTCGGACCTACCCGAACGCCAGCGCACACTCAGAGCGACCATGGACTGGAGCTACCACTTGCTCGATCAGCAGGAGCGGCTCCTATTCGCCGGGCTGAGTGTGTTCGTGAGCGGCTTCACGCTCGAGAGCGCGCAGGCCGTGTGCGGCGGCGAAGGAGCGTCCAACGTGCTCGACGAAGTGTCATCGCTCCTCGAAAAGAGCCTGGTCGTGCCGCAAGAGCGTCCGGACGTCGAGCCGCGCTTCCGTATGCTCGAAACGGTGCGTGAGTACGCCCAGGAGCGACTCCAGAAAAGCGGTAAGGCGCAGGATGCCCAATTGCGGATGGCCCAGTACTTCGCGCGAGTGGCTGAGCAGGCGGCTGGGGGTCTTGCGACGTCCCAACACCGCGTGTGGCTCTCCCGGCTTGACGCGGAGCTTGACAACATGCGTGCCGCGATCTCGTTTGCGGATGAGCACGGCGAGCCCGAGCTCCTCCTCCGCATGGCGGCTCTACCGTGGGTCTATTGGTGGCCACGCGGCTACATCCCTGAAATGCGCCCACCCCTCGAGCGTTGCCTCGAAAGCTATCCGTCACTCGAGCCTTCGAGCCGTGCCCTGCAACTGTGGGGGCTTGCGTTCGCGCGAAACGTTAGCGGAGATCGCGAGGCTGCAATCCCACTGATCCAAGAGCTGATGGAGCTTGAACGCGCCCGCGGCGACGAGCACGGGCTCGCCCTCGCGCAATGGGGGTACTGCATGACGAGTCAGCTCGAGCCGAGAAGCGAGCTACGCGCGATCCTGACCCAGTCGGCTGCCACGTTGCGGCGCCTCGGTGACCAGGCCGCAAGCCCGTTCGTGCTCGGGTCGCTCGGATTTCTCGTCCTCGTCGATGGCGACACGCTCGAGGCCGAACGCCTCGGGCAAGACGCGCTCGAACAGGCTCAAGCGCTTGACAGCGAGGCGACGATCGGGTTCGCGCTTCTTGAGCTCGGTTGCAGCGCGCTCGCCCAGGGGAACACGGGGCTCGCGTGCGCGAGGTTCGCCGACAGCGCCGAGATGTTCGGACGCATTCGGGATCGCGAAGGTCTCGCCTACGCGCTCGAGGGGCTCGCTGCCGTTGCGCTCGCCCAAGGCAGACCCGAGCTTGCGGCAAAGGCGGTCGGCGCGGCGGAGGCCACGCGCGAGCGTCTCGGCATCGGTGTCCATCTGGTCGCGCAGCATACGCTCCGAGCGCCGCTGGTGGCCGCCATCCAGGCCGCGCTGGGAACTGCGGCGTTCGAAGCTGCGCGGATGACAGGCACCGAAACCGACATCGAGCAGGTCATCGAGCAGCTTCTCAGTCTGCTCCGAGGCTAGACATTTGCTGACTTGAAGAGTGGCGATGCGTCCGTTTTGGCCGGTCAACGAATCGTTGTGACCAAAGAGCACGTGTTCGAACTCACAGCGCTCATCACCAAGCTTGCCGGCGGTATTCGCGCCGTCACAAAAAGGGAGACCTGAGTGCCGCCGCTATGGGAGTTGCAGCGGCGAAGGGTGGACTTGGGCAAGGTGCCCAAGGCCGTCCACGGCTCATGCAGAACCTTGCCAAATTCGACGAACTGGCGATGAAACCCACCGGAGCATGGACACTCCGTGGTCATTCGTACGATCGCCAAATTCGCTAACTGCAAGCAATCACTTGTCTTAAGTAGTGGAGGCGGTGGGAATGGAACAGCTGGGAGCTCACCCGATTCCGGCGATTCTCGAACGGTTTCGCGGACGTGTATCGAGGAGAACACATCCAAAGAACACGAGCAAAACGCGTTACCGCACATTCTTATGACAATGTCATAAATCCCGGACGTGAATCGGGAGCTTGCCGAGGTCGGGGCGATGTTCGCGGTGCTCGATGCGTTGCGGCGAAAGCGCGAGCTTTAGCGCCCGACATCGCATACCTCGCGTCGCGCAAGCCCCCCGCTGGGCTCCCTAAACACGCCAAGGCGAACACACTTCACTCGAAAGTCACCCTTCTCACTGCGCTAGACTTCGCCTGATCGATGTCGGCCGATTGACCGCATGGCAATTGACTTCGGCTCGGGCATTGTGGGTGCCAGTGCGAGTGCCGTCGCGCCAGGGTAAATAGCCTTCGCCTTTCAAACGGAGAAAGACGAGACGATGAACGCAACATCTTCAACCGGGACACTCACTCTTTTCACGCTGCTCTTGCTCTGCGGTGGCTGCGGGTCCGGTGCGGGCGCCCGGAGCGAAACTCCCGCGCCGCCGAGGATGAAGATGACCACCGAGGTCCCTCCCGGCGTCGCCACGCCCGACCGGTTGCAGACGCGGCTCGGCACACTGACCTCCGTTGATGGCGTCCCCGACACGGCCACGACCCAGAAGGTCTACGACAACCTCGACTTCCAGCGCGCGGTGCTAGCGTACCTGTCGACGCTGCAGATCGCGTCGATGCACGCGATGCGTGAGGGCCTACTCGGGTTCGGACCCGCCAATCGAACAGTCCTCCTGTTCGAGGAGCTGATGGACTCGAAGGCGCTGTGGCTGACGCCCAACACCGTGTCCGTCTACATGGGGCTTTGGCTCGAGCTCGGCGACGAGCCGATGGTGCTCGAGACTCCCCCCAACGTCCTGGGACTCATCGACGACGCTTGGTTCCTGTACGTCGGCGATTTCGGCAACGCCGGACCGGACCTGGGTAAGGGCGGCAAGTTCCTCATCGTCCCGCCCGACTACGAGGGCCGTCTTCCCAAAGACTACCATGTGGCGCGCTCCAATACGCACGGCAACTGGGTCGTATGGCGCGGCTTCCAGGTGGACGGTTCGACCGAGCCCGCGATCGAGGCGACGAAGCGCTACTTTCGCGTCTATCCACTGTCGCAAAAGGACGACCCGCCGGCTCTAAGCTTCGTTGACGTTTCGGGGGTGTTCCACAACACCATCCACCGGATGGACTATGGCTACTGGGAGGAGCTGAACGCGGTTATTCAGAAAGAGCCAACCGATGCGCTGGAACCGGAGATTCTCGGTCTGCTCGCGTCGCTGGGAATCGAGAAGGGCAAGCCGTTCGAGCCGGATGCCCGAATGAGGAAGATCCTCGCCGAAGCGGCCGACGTTGGGGCCGTCACAGCGCGAGCCCTGACCGCGCGCCCACGCGACTCGCGCCACTACCTTTACCCCGGCGAGGGCGTCTGGACGAACCCGTTCATCGAAGGCCGCTACGACTTCCTCGACGAGATGGGGGCGCGCCTGCTCGACTCGCGCACGTACATGCACTTCTACGCGACTGGGATCACTCCGGCCATGGCGAAGGCCCCCGTCGGCAAGGGCTCCCAGTACGCCATCGCCTACCTCGACGAGGAGGGCAATGCGCTCGACGGGAGCAAGACATACCGGATCCATCTGCCACCGAACGTGCCGGCAAACGACTTCTGGTCGTTCACTCTGTACGACAACCAGACACGCGCGATGCTGCAGACCGACCAGCGCTTCCCGGGCCTCGACAGCAACTCGCCCGAGCTGCAGGCCAATGCCGACGGCTCCTACGACGTGTACTTCGGCCCCGAGTCGCCCGCGGGCAACGAAGGCAACTGGATCCAGACGGTGCCCGGCAAGGGGTGGAACACGATCTTCCGGCTGTACGGTCCGCGGCAGGAGTGGTTCGATAAGACGTGGCGCCCCGGCGATCCGGAGCTCGTCCGGTGATGCCGGCAACCCCATTCGTCAACGCATCGTTGCCCGTAAGCGAAGCGCCTCGAGGTGTTCGATCGCGACTCGTACGGCGCTTTCAATGAAGGTGGCTGGCCCCTTTGCTCTGAGCATGACGAACAACCCGAGGACGGCGGCCGTGAAGAAGCTTGCCTCCTCATGGGGATCCACCGAACGGCGCAGCTCGCCGTTCTCGTGCGCATTGCCCAGCGCGGCGGAGAACGCTTTGCAAAGACGCTCGAAGCATCGTTGAACGAACCCAGCGCCGCTGGGGTCATAGGGGCCGAGCTCCACTGCGGTGTTGCATAACAAGCACCCGCGCCCCGAAGACGGATGGGAAGATCGCGTTGGTGGTCACTGCCGTTCCAAACCCGAGCGAGATGGGTCGGTGCAGGAGTACTTTCATGGGGTCGGCTTTGCTATCTGTAGACGTCCTTTCGATGGCCAACTTTGAGGACGATCACGACCACTCGATCATCGAAGACTTCGTAAACGATTCGATACTTCCCCACGCGGATGCGATACACGTCGTCATAGCCGTGTAACTTTCGGGCTCCCTGGGGCCGAGGTCTCTCAGCTAGGCCACGAATGGCGTCGACGATGCGGTTCAGGTCGCGTTTTGCGATTGTTCTGAATTGCTTCTCCGCAGTGCGCGTGAGCTCGACGCTATAGGAGGCCATCGCGTTTCAGGTCGCGTAGGACGTTCTTGAGCGGGCGCGTCGGCTCCGTTCGGAGCCGCTTCACATCCTCGATGTCCCCGATTTCCTCGAGACGATCCAACAACGCGGTCTCGATGAATCGGTTCATTTTGAGACCCTTGGCACGGCAGTATTCTTCGACCGCCTCTTTTACGCGGGCGTCGATTCGCGCTGCAAGTTGTACCTGATCCTTCGGCATGCCCATATCTTAATGCAAAAGCTATCTTTTGCAAGCACCCCGCGCTACTCGACGACGACTACCATCTTGCCGTTGGCGCGGTTCTCATCCATCGCCTGGTGAGCGAGCGGGAGTTGATCGAAGCTCCACACCGGGCCCGTGCGGATGGTGAGCTCCCCGCGCTCGACCATCGAGACGTAGTGCTGAAGGTCTTCCCTCGAGATGTCGCTCGCGCCGCCCGAGTAGGAGGTCAGCCGCACGCCGGTCGGGATGTCCTCCATCGGTCGAAACGACCCGAGCTCCCACTCGCCGCCGAGGATGCCGGTCATGCACACCACACCGCCAGGCCGAACGCACTTTAGTGAGTCGAGCAGCGTCGTGGTCCCGATGAGCTCGAGCACGCGGTCGACCCCCTCAGGGTGATCGTTGCGGATCTTGGCGGCGAGCTCGTCGTCATCGATCACCACCTCGTCCGCACCGGCCTTGCGCAGCAGCTCGATCTTCGCCTCGCTTCTCGACGTGGAGATGACACGAAGGCCCGCGACCTTGGCCATCGAGAGCGTTGCGAGCCCGACGGAAGATGTTCCGCCTCGGATGAGAAGCGTCTCATTGGGCTGCACGCCGAGCCCGGTGTGCAGCGACCCGTGGCAGGTCTGCAGCATCTCCGGCAGTGAGCCAAGGACGTCCCATGGCAACTCGGTGTCGAGCGGAAACACGTTCGAGGCGGGTACCGACGTATATTCCGCGTACGAGCCATCGAACTCGCGGCCCATGCCGCCCATCATCGCCGCGACGTGCTGACCTTCTTCGAGCTCGCCGCCGGGCGCGCGGACGACGGTGCCGACACACTCGATGCCGAGCACCCGCGGCAACCGGACGGTCGGGGACTCGCCAATACGTGTAAACCACTCCGATCGGTTGAGTCCGAACGCCCGAACCTCAATGAGCACATGGCCCGGCTGTGGCTCCGGACGCGGGATGTCGGTGAGCTCAAAGGCTTCGGGTCCTCCGGGTTGTCGCAGTATCCAGGCTCGCATTTCGCGTTCCTAATCGTCCCGGCGCACGTAGATCAACGCTGTGCAAACGTGACTATCGACGAACATGTCTTCCTGCCGTAGGCTCGGCTCAGCCCCGCCGACGTCAAGACGCAAGCTAGAGCCCCGCGTTTTTCCACGCGAACATGCCGCATAAACTGAACACCTGTCACGGTTTTATCCAGGTCCAGAGTGCCTCGCGACCATCCGGCGGAACGCGGCTGCGGTGGTAGCATCCATGTGCCGGCAATGAGCGACCCCAGGATCAAAGTCGACCGCGCTTGGGTCGGTGCCCCCGCAAGTGCACTTCTCGGTAACCCGACCGTCTGGCTGTTCATCGCGGCCTCGACGATGCTTGCGCTGACCACCGTCTATTGTCTGAAGGGCGCTTTGACGGTCGCCCCAACAGTCGCGATCAATGCAGTGGCGTTTTACATGATGTTCACCGTCATGCACGATGCAGTCCATCGAACCGCACATCGCTCGCGGCTCGTGAATGCAACGCTCGGTCGCATCTCGGCGTTTACACTGACCGTCACGCTACCGCTCTTTCGAGCCGTCCACTACGAGCATCACTCCCACACGAACGACCCTGAACGTGACCCCGACTTGGTCGTGGCCCGTCGGCCGCGTTGGCTCGTGATGTTTTGGTGCCTCGCCGTCATTGTCGAGTACCGCATTCATTTCTATCGTCGAAAGCTGTGGCGCAACAAATCCGACCTCGCTGAAGCCCTCGCGATGGAGGTCGTCTTGATTGCCGCAATTGTTGCGACCGTGGTCACGGGAACGCTTTCAGTCGTGGCCACCTTGTGGTTTGGTCCCGTCCTCATCGCCATTGTGTTCTTGGCGCTTACCTTCGATTTCCTGCCGCACTACCCCTACGACTCGCAGGCTCGTTTCCTGGACACTCGCATTTACCCGAGCCGGTGGCTGAACGCGATCCTCCTAGGCCAGAACTATCATCTCATCCATCACCTTTGGACGACGATTCCGTGGTACCGTTACCAGCGCGTATTCGACACGGTCCGCCCCGAGCTCGAGGCGAGAGGCGCACGCATCGGATGGACGGTGGAGCCCCTCGGTGAGCCGCGCCGGCGAGCGTGAAGGACGTGCGGAGGTCTGGAGCGGGGCTGGGTTTCGGGGAGGCGATGCTTCAGCGAGTCGAGAGGGCATCCGCTTGTCGGTCAAGGACATCGGTAGCGGAGCCGTCTCTCCGGTGCCAGAATCACGAGTAGATCGGAAAGGAGCGCGTATGAATACCGAGAATGTAGGCGCCAGGATTCTTTCGGAACACAAGAATTTGCGCGCGCTTCTTCGCAAAGTAGAGCGGAGCGTGCAACAACCCGCCGGTTCTGATGCTTGGATGGAGAACCTCCGCCGAACGCTTTCCGATCTCGTCGACCTGTGTGCCGAGCACTTCCGGCTCGAAGAACAAGCCGGGCTGCACGTTCAGCTTCGCGACCAATCGCCACGGCTCGCTTTTCGGCTGCAGAAGCTTCTGGCGGAGCACTCCGGCATTCTCGATACATTGGAGAAGCTGGTTACGGAGCTTCCAGCGCAAGCCGTCACATCGCGCGACGTAGAGCCTTTGAAGCAGTCGGTCTCGGTTGCATTAGAGGCGGTGCGTCAGCACGAGCGCGCAGAGAACGAAGTCATGATGGATGCGTATTGGGAGGACATCGGGGGCGAAGCCGGATAGGAGGCAAGCGATCGGAGCCCCGGTCTTGCGCCCTACGTGAAGGGCAAGGCCCCCGAGAGCCTCGGGGGGAACACGGTATGGTTTTGCCTCCCACCGTGGTATCACCACGGAGCTATGATTCTGCTCAACCCAAAAGTGCACCGCCGAGACTACCCCGACGCCCGCTCTCGCGAGGTCATGCTCAAAACGATCGACTTCTTCGAGCGAAAGGGCAAAGCCCGCATCAAGGAGGATTATCATGCAACGGTGTGGTACTCCGACTTCCTCGACTTCGTCGCCGAAGAACAAATTTTCGCGACGATGTGTACACCGCAGGGTTACGGAGCCGAGCACTCGCGCTGGGATACCTGGAGGGTCTGCGGTTCGCCGAGATCCTAGGCTTCTACGGTCTTCAGTACTGGTACACCTGGCAGGTGACCGTTCTCGGCCTCGGGCCGATTTGGACGAGCGACAACGAAGCGATCAAGAAGCGAGCGGCTGAAGCTCTCCAACATGGTGGAATCTTCGCAAGGCCGCTATCGTCTCCACTTTCGGAAAGCTTGCAGGCTCGGGTGACCACGTCTTCTTTGGGGTCGACTCACAACACGAGAACTACCGATTGGTGAAGAACGTGTGCGCCAGCCAAAACTACGTCTCGCAATACGAGCTCAAGGACTATCCGATCACCGACGCCGACATCATCGCGAGGGGCGATCACGCCTGGAACAGCGCACTGAACACCGTCAACATCGGCAAATACAATCTCGGGTGGGCCTCGATCGGCATGTGCACGCATCGGCGAACTACTTCTTCGGGCCGCGTGACTACTCGGAAGTCCCTCGCCAGGACCAGGCGGCCAATGATGGCTTCCTTTTCGATCAAGGTCCGACGAAAGGCCTTGGGAAGATTCAGTTCCACGACTACAACATCGCGTACTCGAGCGTGACACAGCGAACCTTCGGGTGTTCCGTGAGCAGATCGAAGCGTTGAAGAAGATGCTCTTCTCATCGCCACCCGACGAGGCGCAGCGCAAGGACATCGATTTCCTGCTCGCCGGAGGCGAGATCTTCGCATTGGTAATGTACGGCCAACTGATCTTGGAGAACGCCAATATCTATGACATTTCGGACGACGTGGTGGACCAGATCTTCGACTTCATGGTTCGAGATTTCTCGCGCCATGCGCTGAACCTCTACTCGAAGCCTTCGAGCAACGATACCCAGATGGCCGCTTGCCTCGAGATGATTCGCAAGCCGGTATCGGGCGACGGACGCTACGGCCGGGTATGGCAGCAAGTCCACAACCTAAAGCACGAGTACGAAATGAACCCGTGATTGGGCGCCTGGCGACACGAGACTTAGTACCGGGAGGCAAGTCTCGTGAACGCTCGCCGAGCTTACTCGATCCATCCGCACCCACGGTCGTAGTAGTCGGCACCGGCTTCCTTGGCGGCTTCGAGGTAGGTCGGCCAGAAGTCCTTGGCGCGCCTCACGAAGTCGGCGAGCTCCGGGTCCTCTTGGGCGGCCTGTTGCATCGCCTCGGAGTCCAGATCGATGAGACCCGTCTCGTTGCCCAAGCCTGGGACCCGCGTCGAAAGGCGTTGCACGTCGGATCCCTCTGCCCACGGGTCGCTGGACGCGTCCATCGGTAGGTATTCCGGCTGATCGGACCACGCTTCGATGAACGTGATCTCTCCTTGATCGTTGAAGACGAACTCCTCGTAGATGGGGCAGGGCCCTTCTTCGTACTCGAAAGTCACGTAGCACCGCGCGAAAGGTTGAACGGAGAACGCGCGGCAGTCGCGGTCCGGCACCGTCGACGGGTCGAGCGCAACTGCGACGTCGGTCGTGATGAACATGTTCTCGCGGCCGTAGCCGGTGAGCCAGAGCCACGGCGGAAGCTCCCAGCGTGCAACGAGCTCGGAGTAGGTCGGCACGCTGTCGGGATCGGCGCTCGTGTCGAGCGTATCGAAATACTTGTTGGCCTGGTCGACGTAGTACTCCGGCGCAAACTGCGGCGTGAGCGCCGTCGCCAAGGCATCCGAAGAGTGCTCCGTGGGCACCTCCGAGGCGCAGGCCATCCCAACGAGCCCACAGGCGAGGACTCCTAGCAGACGCATGAGAGCTGGCGGACGCATGACTTTCCTAACTTATGACATATGCGTTTGTCAGAATGCTAGCCGGCGGCCATCGTGTCCGTAGCCTCCATGCGGCCCGACTCGATCGCTTTCACGAAGCGATCTCTGCAAAGATCCCCTTCGAGCAGCCGAACGTGATGATTCCATTCGCAGCTTCGAACGCAGCAAGCATACGCCACTCGGGCCCGAGGGTGACGTCGCCGTCACTCCCCAAGCCGGGCCTCGAGCTCACGAATACGAGCACCGGCGTCGGGCTCCAAAAAAGGGGAAGTAGTTGATCGACTGCTCGACGGCGAGTAGGTCGGAGAGGAAGCCATAGAGGGCCCGCTTCGCTGCTTTCTGAGCGTTGAGAAGCTGTTGCTGGGAATCCAACAGCTCGAGGAACGTTGCATCTCCTTCCAGGTACGCCTCTTTGACCAGCTCGTAGTTCTTGGTCGCAGTCTCGGTTTGAAGCGTGGAGAGGCCGATAGTCTCGAATGCGGCGATCGCCACCGCCGCTCTCGCGCGGATGGCTTCCTCGAGGGCGGTGGCGGCCTCCGTTCGCTCCGACTTAAGACCGTAGAGCCGAGCCTTTTCGAGGTTCATCCCGGCAATGAACGCGCCCCCGTCCAAGATGCTCCAGGTGAGCAAACCTTGCGCTTGCCAGAGAGGCGTCGCACGACGAGAGTCACTTCGGTTGCTTCGTCGGCTGCAAGGTGTAGCGATACCGAAGCGGGCCGCCGTGCAGCAAAGGCGTGCCCCGCGGCGAAAGCGTTGATCGCGCAACTGGACCCCAAACGCGCTCGCGTCATCGCCATGCCGACGGCGACTCAGGATCGCATAGAAAAGTCGAGATGGAACGGGCCGAAGGCGAACATCCTCCGGCAACCGGTATGCGGCCCGATCCACGCAGCACTAGTATCGCGCAATTCAACCTCCAAATGTACGGTCGGGCGCATCGGTTATGGTTTGGGCGGGGCGCATTGGTCACGAGTTCATACCGCTCGGCACGTTCCGCACCCATGACAGCCACGGCAGGTCATCCCAACGCGAGTGACGCTAGATGGCCACTCCGAACAAGGCACCCACCCCTGCGGTCATCGCCATGGCAAGTGCACCCCAGAAAGCAACACGGACCACGGCTCTGCCCACAGGCGCCCCGCCAGTGTACGCCGAGAGGGCTCCGAGCGAGGCAAGAAAGCCCAAAGACGAGATGGAAACCACCATAGGGATCGACTGTCTCGCACACAGCCACGCGGTCACAAGGGGCAACGCGGCGCCTATGGAGAACGTCCCCGCGGAAGCAAGCGCCGCCTGGACGGGCCGCGCGCTCATCATCTCGGACATCCCCAGCTCTTCGCGTGCGTGAGCCCTCAACGCATCGCGTGCCATGAGTTGAGTCGCAACCTGTCGCGCGAGCGATTCGTCCAATCCACGATCGACATAGATGGCGGTCAGCTCCGAGAGCTCGAATTCAGAGTCCGTTGCCAGCTCCCGTCGCTCTCGGTCGAGGTCTGCTCGTTCGGTGTCGGCCTGAGAGCTGACGGATACGTACTCTCCGGCAGCCATCGACATCGCGCCCGCAACCAAGCCGGCGACGCCGGCCACCATGATGCCTTCATGGCTCGAGCCCGCCGTCGCCACTCCGAGAACCAAGCTTGCGGTGGAGACGATGCCGTCGTTTGCACCCAGTACCGAGGCGCGAAGCCAGCCAATTCGCGCAGTCCGGTGTCGTTCTTCGTGAAAATCGGTCATCGTTCACCCGAATGGCGTCTTCATGTCAACCTGCACTCTGATTCGTCGGATTTGAGCGTCTTGAGGTGATGCTTTGCAAATGGGTTTGTAGTGCTTAGCAACGCCCGCCAGGCAGGCAGTCCTTCGACAACGTCAATAACTGAAGCAAAAAGTACCGCCATAGACGGGCTGTTGTCGCCAGGTTGCGGCGTCCGGCCGGGAACGACAGCAACTCCTACAAGAAATCTCGCGCCGGCGAACCATCGATACCTACGTCCCGCAGGAATAGTCGACCGCTGGAGGCGGTGGGGATGCGCAATTCGGCTCTTAGGATGATCCCCAAGGGCTAAAAGAGTAACGCTAAGGAATCTGCGCCACACGGCTGCTTAACAAAACTGCTCGCACCACTTGCGGAACAGATGGATGTTGCCGTCCATCAGCGCGAGGCGCAGAGCGAATGCAGACCAAAAACTTCAGGCGCAGCTCTTACCTGTGGGGCGTGCGGGCAAAACGGCCCAACAAAGCCCCTCTCGGCGCGGCCCATCCCGCGACACAACACCTCGTACCGCGCACTTGGGCGTTTGCGATAGGCCTGATGGGCTAGGGAAGCGAGGTAGCCGCGTCGGCTCGTTCGTAGCTCGGCGCCGGACCAGCGACAGTGAAATCGCTCGTGGGCTCCTTGGTGCAGGGCGAGCCGGGTGCCGCCGTAAGCCCCGAACTCGCGAAGCATCGCGCCAAGCTGTGGGGTCAGCCGGGCGAAGACCCAAGCTGCTCTCTGAGAAAATCAGCCTCGAGCCGAACGACCTGCTCGAACGTCTCTCCCACATAGAAATCGAAGTGCTCGACGGGCAGCTCGACGATCTTCGCGTTTGGCATGGCGTCGGCTGTCTCTTTGACACGGGTTGCAGATACCAACGTGTCCCGCTCCGCATAGACGAGGAGGGCGGGACAAGCGACCTGGGAGGCGAACTCGATGGGGCGATAGAAGAAGGCTGTCAGGGCAATCACCGCCGGACACTGTCTGCCGGGTTCGGTCCCCTCGGGCAGCAGCCTGTTCGCCCCTTCCAGGGCGTCCGGCGTGTTGAGCATGGCAAAGGTCCCGGGATCTCCAACGATCGGCACGTAGTGTCGGCGATTGAACAGCGACCCGCCGATGGCGTCCCAAAGTCCGTGATACACTGCCTGAAGTTTGAACCCGAGGTTTCTTTCGAATGAGCGCCCGTCGACGAACGGTATCTGGGCCACGATGGCCGAGATGCCTGGATCGCGCGCGGCCGTGACGATTACGTGACCACCGCTCATAGAGGTGCCCCACAGGGCCAGCCGGTCGCGGTCGACCGCCTCCAATGTTCGAGCGAAGGCAATGGCGGCTTGCCAGTCCTCCAGGTGCCGCTTCGGGCTGACGAAGTTCCGCGGTTCCCCCTCGCTACTACCGAAAGTTCGATAGTCGAAGACCAGACATGCCATCCCCTGAGCAACGAAGTGTTCGGCATATGCCGGCAGTCGAAACGTCCGCTCGGCTCCGAACCCATGCGCCATGATCACAATCGGCGGGTTGCTGACTCCGCCGGGTACATAGAGCCAAGCCGCGCACTTTATGCCGTGACTGATGAAGGTCGTGTCGACGCGTGTGAAGGCCACCGCACATCTTTTCGGCGCCTGCATGGCAACCGTACAGCTCAACCTAGCACGTGTGAGGTCAGAATCTCAGCGAGTCCTCGAGTACGGCCCCAATTTGCATGGTTTGAATCCGGAGTGCCGTCGACTCTACCACTCACGATGAATCTTAACGGTCTTGTTTGTCCGAAGGCCCGCACAGAAGACCCAACCACCGGAACGTTGACATCGGGCTGCACACCGATTGACCGGCCGAGCGGCATTCAGTAAGACGGGCATCGCGCTCAGGGGCGCCGGTGTTTCTCGGTGGTGTTTCTTGGAAGCCCTGCTTTTCTCGACCGCTGTTGTTGCACTCGCGGAGATGGGCGACAAGACCCAGCTCCTGTCGTTCGTGCTGGCTGCCAAGCTCAAGCGCAAAGTGCCGATCGCGCTCGGCATCCTGTTCGCGACCCTCGCTAATCACTTCCTCGCGGGATATGTCGGCGCTTGGCTCGCGCGTGTGGTGTTCCCTGAGACGCTCAAATGGGTCATCGCCGTCTCGTTTTTCGTGTTTGCCCTGTGGGCGCTCAAGCCCGACACGCTCGATGAGAACCGCAAGCTTCGCGGCACGGGCGTGTTCGTGACCACGCTGATCGCCTTTTTGTGGTTGAAATGGGGACAAGACGCAGCTCGCGACGGTCGCGCTCGCGGCACGCTACGACTCGCTCGTAGCGGTCGTTCTCGGAACGACGCTCGGGATGATGATTGCGAACATTCCGGCCGTATGGTTGGGCGAGGCGCTTGCCGATCGCGTCAACATGAAAGTGATGAGGGGGATTGCTGCCGCGTTGTTCCTTCTTCTCGGAGTCCTGGCGCTGTTTGCTTGAAGAAGCATCCGATACACGCTCGTGGCCAACACGCGTACGAGCGAGAGGTAACCCATCATCGCCCGCAACCCGGCTGTCTCTGTGGCTGGTCATCAGGTCGTCGGCCCCGAGCCAACTAAATGGACGTGGGCAAGGTACCCAAAGGCCTGTATCGATGGTGTCTGCGTCCAGAACCCGTGTGATGATGGCAACGAGTGTACCGGTGACACTCCCATCGGAGCGTAGTCGACATAAACGCCCTTTCAGCTTCGCAAAATTCCGACACCGTCGACATGCGTGCGCTGAGTGTCGGAGGGCGGTAAGGTAGCAAGTGCTGGGGGTCAACATCGACATGACCGATCAATGGACTGTGGACCATGCGTTCTTCGCCCGGTTCTTCAGCTTCATGTCGCGGCATGAGTCTGAGTCTCTGCGGGCGTGGCGACGCCAGAACCTGGCCGGCCTTTACGGTCGGGTGCTGGAGATCGGCGCGGGCACCGGGACGAACTTCGCATTGTATCCCAGCAGCGTCACCGAAGTGATCGCCATCGAGCCCGAGCGGCGGCTCAGCGAGATCGCGCGTGCGGCGGCTAAGTCCGCTCCCGTCCCGGTGACGGTGACCGACCGCACGATCGAGACGTTCGATCCCGGCGAACCGTTCGATGCGGCGGTGTGTTCGTTGGTGCTCTGCAGGGTCGACGAACCGGAAAAGGTGCTGCGCCAAGTATTTTCGCTGCTGCGACCTGGCGGTGAGCTGCGCTATCTCGAGCATGTCGCCAGCGATGGCATGCCAGGACGGCTGCAGCGACTGGCCGACGCGACGGTGTGGCCGCAACTGTTCGGAAACTGTCATATGCACCGCGACACCGAGGGCGCGATCGTCGATGCCGGTTTCCGCCTGGGGGAAGTTGCAAGAACACCTCCGCGGTTTATGCGAATGGTGCACGGTCGGGCGGTACGGCCCGCGCCCACAGCGGTCGACGAGTAGTCAGTAGAACCTTGTCGACAGCTGCGCCCCGTCGGTCACGGCGGAAGCTCCGGACGTGACCAACCGTGATCTCCGGTATCTGTCGGATGGATCGAGGCTTGACGATCCGGCACCAGGCATGCTGCCATCACCTCCTTGGCAGTCAGACCCCTGAAGGAGCTGTCGAGACGTTGTCTTCGGCGAGAGCGTTCACAGACAAGGTGTGCAAGAGGAAAGGGCTGTGTTTGGAGTTACGGCACCGCGCTCACGGTTCCTAGCCGCCCAGCTTCCCCAAAAGGAGACCAGAGGCTATGAATACTTCAACCGTCGAAACGCGCTCCAAAACCTTCCCGCCCCACCTGCCCGTCAAGTATCCCGGCGCAAAACAAGCTCCGGCCGTGCCACGGGGCGTAAGCGGCCAGTTCAACCGCTCATTCGACGATCGTTTGTGGCTCTTTACCCGGCAATGGGAGCCCCCTGACGATCAGCCGGTGAAGGCCACCCTGATCATCAATCACGGAACAGTGGACCACAGCGGCGCCTATCAAGAGCTCGGCGAACGACTGGCCCGGGAAGGCATCGCCGTTTTCGCCTCGGACATGAGGGGATGGGGCCTGAGCGACGGCGAGCCCATGTACATGAATGAAATGGAAACATTCGTCCGCGATGTCGTCTCCCATTACGAGCGCATCCATCGCTCGGACCGTCACGGCCGGGTCCGCTACCGCTTCGTACTGGGCAAATCCATCGGCGGACTCATCGGGGCCATGACGGTTGCATCGCATCCGGATCTGTTTAGCGGCCTGATCGGACTTTCCGGCGTGTTCAAGATCGACCCGGCACAGGTGCCGCCGGAGCCGGTTGTTGCGATTCTGAGACTCCTTGCCCGGATCTTTCCCAAAAAAGGATTCCGCCGGCCTTTCGACCCCAAACTCATCACGAGTGACCCGGAAGCCTTACGCAAATGGGAACAAGACCCTTTGGCATCCAAGCAGAAGCTCACCTTTGCGTACGCGATGGAATTTCTTCGGTGTCAAGCCCTGCTGCCCGAGCTCGTTCCCGCCATCAAGATTCCCATGCTGATGCAGTGGGGAAGTGAGGACAAGGTGGCAACCCTGGCGGGACACAAAATGATGATTGAGGATTCCGGAAGCACCGACACCACCCTCAAGATTTACGAGGGCGGCTATCATAATCTGCTCAGCGAACCCGCCCTGAAAGACCAGGTCATGACCGATGTTCAGGAATGGATCATCGGACGCAGCCAGTAGCCGTGATCCGACGGCTATCGACCCATCTTTTCATGATTCGAGACTTCGGCTTCCTTGCCTCGTTCCGCTTCACTTGGTTGCCTCCCTTTCGGCACCCTTCGCTGCCGCAACTCCCACAGCGGCGGCACTCAGGTCTCCCTTTTCGTGACGGCGCGAATCCCGCCGGCAAGCTTGGTGATGAACGCTGTTAGTTCGAGCGGGCATTCCCGAGTGGGTGAACTCCAGCGTCGAGCGAGATCAAAGTCACTCAAAACCTGCCGGATGACGATCTGCTGGACGCAAGCTTCTCAGTCGTAAAAAGCCGCGGGGCTGGTGACGCCTGGTTCAACAGAAGCCTGGATCTCGAAAGCGGCAATGAGATGCTTCAGATTATCGACGAGGGGCTGCGCCAGGGAGCTCTCGGAGTGGCATCGACAGTGGGTTACATGCCTGCCGCCACTGCCCGGGAAATGTTTGAAATCCAGCGCGTAGGCGCGCGCTATGGCCGCCTCACATCGGTACTCCTGCGCTATACACCGGGGACGGAAACCACCGAACCCAATGGTGCCCAGGAAATCTTGGCCAATGCCATTGCGCTGGGAGCGCCAGTCGTGGTGAACCACTTCAACAATCCGGGTTGGCAACTAGTCCAAGAGGTGCTGGTACGCTCCCGCGCTCGAGGTCTCAACGTATGGGGGGAGATCATCCCTATGCAGCGGGTATGACCACGATCAATGCCGCGTTTGTTGCGCCTCAAAACTGGATAGACAAACTCGGTCACAAATACGAAGACACCATGCAGGACCCGCTGACCGGTGACTACTACACGGTGGAAAAATATAAGAAGGTGCTGGCCAAGGCGCCAGCCACGCAAATCGTGCTGTACAAGATGCCATCCGATGACATCCCCAATTGGTGTGCTGCCGGCGTGGGACTCACAAGACAGTCGGCCGGTCACTCCCAAGGCCCGTAAGGTCACGGCGGGTCCGCAATGGGCGAAGAGAGCTTCGCCTGGCAACCGGGCCTGCCCATACGTAATTCTTCACCCCGGGGACGATACGGGTGTCGGGCCGTCATGGTTTCTGGTACCCCAGTATCAGGGAGGCCTGCACATGGTGATTTCGTCGACCTCCGGCGTAGCGCGCCCGATAGCGAGTGGGTCGCCGCGCTTCGCCGATATGATCTCCGGTGCCCGAGCCACGGGACGCCCAGACATCGACCATGCGGTCGCGAAGCTCCGAGCCAACAAAGACGCCTGGGTACATCTGGAGATGCGCGACCGGATCTCTCTGGTGGATCAAGTCCAGCGCGACTTCATTTCGATTGGGCACCGCTGGGTAGCTGCGGAGCTCGAAGCGAAGCGAGTCACGCCGGGCTCTCTCGGCGAGGCCGAAGAGTGGACGATTCTCGCGACGATTCATCGGCTGCTACGAACGCTTCGGCGGTCTCTCTCAGAGATCGCGACCGAAGGACAACCACAGATCCCGGGAGGCGTCCGGGTGGGCCCGGGCGGGCAGGTGGCAGCTCGAACGTTTCCGCTGACGACCTGGGATCGTTTGCTCTTCCTCGGCGTTGCCGGAGAAGTGTGGATGGAGCGTGGCGTGAGCGTTGAAGAGACGTTGGCTGGACAGGCGGCGGCGTACAAGGACGCGCAGCGAAAGGGAAAGGTCTGCCTCGTCTTGGGTGCGGGGAATGCTTCGGTGCTGCCGGTGAGTGATGTCCTCGAGAAGCTCTTCGTCGAGCTGCAAGCGGTCGTTCTGAAACCGAATCCGGTCAACGCCCACATGGGACCTTTGTTGGAAGAGGGGTTGCGTGCGCTGATCGAGCGGGGCTTCCTCGCAATCGTGTACGGTGGCGCGGAGGAAGGTGCGTATCTCAGCAAGCATCCCGACGTGGAGGAGCTGCATGTCACGGGCTCGGACAAGACTTTCGAGGCTGTGGCCTTTGGAGTGGGGCCGGAGGGAGCGGCGCGCAAGGCTGAACGCCGGCCGCTCATCACGAAGCGATTCACCGGCGAGCTCGGCAATGTGAGCCCGGTGATCGTGGTTCCGGGGCCGTGGAGCTCAGGCGATGTCGAGGAACAGGCAAAGCACATCGCCACTTGGCTCACGGTCAACGCCGGCTTTGCGTGCCTCACGCCAAGAGCTCTCATTCAACACCGCTCGTGGAGACAGCGCGGTGACCTGGTGCGCGCGGTCGAGCGGCGATTGGAGAGCACCCCCACCCGGTTCGCCTACTACCCTGGAGCCCACGAACGCCATGCCGAGTTTCTGAAGGCCCATCCGGAAGCGCGTTGCTTCGGAGCGGCCGGAGCAGACCGTCTGCCGTGGACGCTGATTCCCGACGTGAATCCCGAAGACACACAGGATATCTGCTTCCAGCGAGAGGCGTTCTGCGGCCTCTTCGCCGAGACTGGGATAGATGCGCCCGACGTCGCGAGCTTCGTCGATCGAGCGGTCGAGTTCGCCAATGAGACACTGTGGGGGACTCTTTGCGCGACCATCATCGTACACCCCAAGTCATTGCGAGACCCGAGCATCGCGGCAGCCGTGGAGCGGGCATTGTCGAACCTCCGGTACGGGACGGTCTCGTTGAACATGCTGGCGTACTACTCGTGCTACTTCACGGGCAGCCCCTGGGGCGGTGTTCC
>Ga0209536_100005652_pt1 | contig 19375 bp, 17 predicted proteins | sample DeeMarSeWOR28_12_FD_187461 | JGI IMG/M metagenome (GOLD analysis project Ga0209536, IMG submission 187461) | Marine sediment microbial communities from White Oak River estuary, North Carolina - WOR-2-8_12 (SPAdes) (version 2) | ecosystem: Environmental > Aquatic > Marine > Intertidal zone >...
TGGATTACAGCTCCCGGTAGTTCCTATCCGAGATTCAAGCTATGAGCTTGACAAAGAGGCATTTAGTGAACTTGGAGTGCTTGACACGATAGGTTATACTGATTTCCAAAATTCAAATGAACTGGCGGATTCTCTTGTTAATAAGCACGGCATTAATAATTCCAAATTATTTACCTGGGCGTCTTCCGTAACCGATGTTAAATCCGATTTGTCAAATTATATGCCGACGTATATCGGCTTTATTGCAATTGGATTGCTTGTATCAATAGTACAAATTGCTATGTATTTCGAGGGACAAAAATCGCTTGATTTTATGACTCGAAACATACAGGAATCCTTCTTGTTCGTAGGTAATTTATTAAACGGATTTTTTATATCATATTTAATACTCAATATGCTTGCAGTTCATATCCCGTTCCTTATCACTCTTGTGGCAGGAGATTTACTTGCAGGGGAATCAACCGCAGGAACATACAGGATTTTGCTTACAAGACCGGTATCCCGATTGCAGATCGTTAGTTCAAAATTTATAGCAGGAAATATTTATACGTTTTCTTTAATTCTCTGGCTGGCAATTGTTAGTTTAGGAATAGGTGCAATTCTATTTGGTTTTGGCGAGTTAATTGTTTTCAAGCCCAGTGCAGTAATTATATTGGATAGAAATGATGTTATTTGGCGCTTTCTTTTGGCTTATAGTTTCGCCGCTTTAGGAATGTCTGTTGTCTGCAGTCTGGCTTTTTTCTTTTCATCACTTGTTGAGAATGCAATTGGACCCATTATAGCAACTATGGCAGTAATAATAGTTTTTGTAATTGTTTCTGCAATTGATATTGAAGTTTTCAGATCAATCAAACCATATCTATTTACAAATTATATTATTTCGTGGCGACTTATTTTTAGTGATCCTATTAATACCTCGAAGTTATTAAGTGCGGTATTAATATTATTGGGTCATATAGTTGTCTTATATAGTGTTACAGCATTTATTTTTAAAAGAAAGGATATTTTATCTTAAACATGCGAATGATAATTATTAGAAAAGTAAACTTTGTTTTTCTGTTTTTGATGATAATTTTTTCTGTAAATGAAATTTTTCCTCAGAGTAAGGATCCGGAAGAAATATTGGATAGAGTTAAAGCAGCTTTTAAAATGATTGAAGATTATGAAGTTGATATTAAAATAAAAATTGATGTGGATTTTTTAAAGGTTCCTGATTCGGAAGCCAAACTTTATTTTAAGCAGCCTAATAAAATTCATGTTGAGTCAGAGAAATTTGCACTTTTACCAAGGCAGGGTTTGGATTTTTCGCCGTTAGGTTTGTTAAGCGGTAAATACACAGCATTATATGAGCGGGAAGACACAATACGAGATTTGCTAACTTCTGTTGTAAAGATTATTCCCTTAGGGAATGATGGTGATATTATTCTCAGCACATTTTGGGTTGATCAATCAAGGAATCTGATCATAAGGATGGAATCAACAAAAAAACCAACCGGAACATTTACAATCGATTTTACTTATGAGAAATATGATGATAATTATGAACTGCCTTCCCAAATGGAATTCACATTTACTGTTGATAGAATGATGTTCCCGCGAGGAATGGATGGGCAGTCAGAAGCTGAAGAAAATAACGATAAAAAATCAGATAGCACAACAGGAAAAGTTTACATTAATTATGCAAATTATAAAGTAAATCAAGGTCTGCCGGACGAATTATTTGAAACTGAAAACAATAAACCAAAGTAGATGTTATATTAAGAATTCCAATGAAACTAAAAACAGGCAGCCGGGTTTGTTAGTAATGTGAATATAGTGAGGAGGACTTCAGCAGTATTACCAATTTTACCCGACTACCTGACCAGATCACTTTAGGAGGCATCTGCACAAGACACATGTGATCAGGTTATTTGAGGAGATGATCAGAAATCATCATTTTTTGCATTCCAAATATTGTACTGAATAGTCTGGATTAAAAGGCAAGAATTCATCAAGTATTATTTGAGACCCTCTTGAAAAAAAGCATTTAGAGGGAATTTAACTATTGTATTCAATTGCTCTTAGATATACCGAAAGCTGTCCCCTGTGGTGAATCTCGTGATCCAGGTTGCCTCTTACAATAATCCACCATACTGAAACTTCTTTACCGAACCTGTCATCATAGATTTTCTCTTGAAATTCTATTTCATCTAAAGATAGAATAAACCGCGATCTTTTTTCACCTGAATTACTTAACTCTTTAATCAGTTTCAGATAATCACTTCGAGTCTTTATTTCTACTGTTCCGGAATTTCCTAATATAGATTTTAAGTTTTTAAGTTCTATTTTTTTGAAGAGCCATTCATCTGTTTCTATAAGATGATATGCAATGTCTGCAGAACTCATTGCCCCATGTGAAAATCTCCAATTTTCGTTACCGACCGGAATTAATTGCAGCCTTTTTATAGTTGACTTCCGAACAGCGTTTGAGAACTCAGCCAATTGGGTTGATACTGATAACATGATTATCCATCAATTTAAATGTTAATAAATGTTTAAAATCGGGTTTACTTTCTTGATATCGTGTTTAATGCCGATTTATATTTATATTCAACTAAATACCTGAATTCAGGATTGATCTTTTTCCATGTGCGGTTCAGTTTTTTGCCAATCCAGTCTGCTCCTTCATCAATCCCCATATCAAATTTTGCGTAAGCAAGGTAAAAGAGGGAAGGAACATTATCAATATGAGCTATTGCATCTGCACTCGCCAAGCACTCTGCTTCGGGTGTGCCTCGCTTACCGGCAACCCTTCCCCTATGATTTTCTATGCAATGTTTTACAGCTTCAATTTTTTGTTCGGAGTAATTGAGGTCCTTTAATATTTTTTCAGCTTCAATTGCACCATGTATGTGATGCTCTTTATGTAATGAGTGATCTTTTATCCCCGCATAATCGTGAAGTAAAGCAGCTATCTCAACAATTTCAGGATCGGCATCAAATCGTTCGGCTAATTTTTTACCAATCCTTACTACATGTAAAATATGATGAACCCAAATACCATATCCAAATACATTTGTATCGCGTTTACATGCGTCTTCAACTATCTGTTCAACTTTTTTTATTACATAATTAGAGTTTACTTCTCTCATAGTTTTTAGCTTAATAAGATTAACTGAATTTCTTAATGTTCTGTTTTTTTCAATGAGTCAATAAAATTACTGCTCACCCAGTAAATATCATTTTGTCCATTTTTAGAACTGTTCAACATAATTTTTAACGAATCATATTCCTTATATTCTTTATTGTTCAGATCTTTAGATAGTCTTCTGCTTGTAAAGAAGAAATACTTTTCATCTCGTGTTACATAGGGACAAAAATCGAGTGCAGGTGAGTTTATTCTATCGCCTAAATTTATTGCAGGTAGCCATTCATTATTTTCATTCTTAAAACAAATGTAAAGATCACCGCTACCGAAGCTATCTTCTCTTCCCCAGCTTGAAAATATTATATAACTTTCATCCGGAGAAACAAAAGAATTGAATTCATCTGTCTTACCATTAACAGCTTCACCTAGATTTTCAGGAGGTAAATACTTTCCATTACTCAGTTCACACATCCAGATATCTTCGCCGCCAAATGAATTATCATATTGTGCAGTAAAATAAATATTCCCGTTTTCAGCCACTGAAGGATAAAATTCATTCCCATCCGTATTTATCGGAACGCCCAGATTCACTGGTTCACTCCAGGATGAAGCAGTGCGTTCAACATACCAGACATCGTAATCTTTCTCTTCACCACTCTTTTCCCTCGGTCTGGATGATGAAAAAAATAATTTACTTCCATCTTTGGTTATAAACGGTTCAATATTGCTATACTTTTCTGAGAATGGAGAAACTTCCGGATCACTCCAACCATCATCTCCTTCTTTTAAGAATAAAATCACTCCAAAGGAACCACTCCAAAGAGTGTAATAAAATTCTTTCCCATCAGGTGAAAAGGATACATCACGTTCACTTAGATTTGTTGAGATAAGTCCGGCAGCAAAAACCTTGGGCGAGTTTCCTGGTTCTGCCGATCCAAAATATTTCCCTCTATGTACATCGGTTAATTCATTCTTGGAATCCGTACAAGCGGAAATAAAAATTATGAGTAATAACACTATCAGCAAATAATATTTTTTCATAAAATCAGAGTTCGATAATAAATTTTAAATTTTTATTTAAACATAAGTTTTTTCTTTATGCAATCTCAATTCTTACAAAGTTAAGTTTCTATTGTATTAATTGATTCTGTTTTATCTACATTTAATTAAAATCATTATTCCTGTAATATTTTTCTTTGTAAGAATGTAAAATATCCTGATTCATTATTCTTTTCATCTTCAAGCCATTTGTAAACCAGTTTGTATTCATCCTGCAATATTTTATTAACCTCATCAGAATAGAATGGATAAGTACCCGGCTCGGTAGTCAATTCCCGGCTAAATATAAAATACGTAGGTTTTTTTGATAAAGTATATGCCACATCAGATTTTTCGTGTCCTGGAAATCCTTTGCCTAAATCATCAAAATCCATTCTAGCTATTTTAGGATCTACTAATCCATGTATACTATAAATTTTTAAACCTGAGTAATAAGATACTGCACCGATTGCATCGATTGTGAGACTTTCATCTGTATTGCTCTTATAATTGCTAAAGAATTTACCAATAAATGAAAGTCTGTTAGTATTCCACCTCTCAAAGTTAACACCCTGATATTGACCATGAGTTATTGAAGGTTTAGTGAATATTTTTTTTTCAAGAGGCGTTGATTGCAGGAAGGTTCCTGTGAGTGATATAATGATAAGCATTAAGATTAAATAATGTTTTTTAGTCGGAATTCCGGTTTCAATAACTAACTGATAATAGACAGCGGCAATAAGAATGTAAATAAAGGGCAATATCGGAACAAAGAATCTGTACATTGCCATGTAATCACCGCCTATTAAAACAATGTAAACTGAGTAGGCTATACACATTACAAAACACAAAATTATACCATATCGTCGGCTGACAATTTGTGAATTAAACCATCTAAGAGAAAATAATTTCATCTTATTTACACTTTCGAGCTTTTCCCAGAATAAAAGAATTATAAGCGGAGCCAGCAGGAGAAGAAAGTGAATGATAAAGAAAAATAAATATTTGGCTCCTCTAAGCCATTGAAGTACACCGCCACCGGTTTTTGCATAATAAGTAAGGGGAAATAAATATCCATAGTAGGATACCCGCCAGATAAAGTAAATTGAAAAAGGAATTACAAATATTATTAAAGCTAAAAATGTATAGTTAATGATCTCTTTCGATTTCTTTTCCCTTAAAGCCCGGTACGAATGCATAATGAACAAAATTATGAATATTCCAAGGCCTTCCGGTCTTGTTAAAGCAGCAAGAAAACAAAAGGTGAAACACAAAATTAAAGATACTTTTTTCCGGGATTTCCAATAAGATAATTCATGGTAGCAGCTTGCAATAACCAGCAGTGCGAACAGGTTCGTTTCCATCCCGCTGGAAGCCCATGTGGCAAAGGGGCCGGAAACAGCTAAAAAAGCACAGGCAATTAGTGATGAATAGGAATTGAACTCTAATAATTTCGAACAGAAAAAGTAGATGTATATCAGAGTTATAATGCTAAATGAAATACCAGCGACCTGTACAAAAACTAAAAGATTGGTTTTGGTAATTATGGCAGCAGAACAAAAAATAATCCAGAGAAAATTTGTATAACCTTCAACCGGGGATTCACCTGTATTCCAGACCAGGCCATTACCTTCTGCAATGTTTTTGGCAAATCGAAAACCGATGAAAGAATCTTCTGCAATTGCAGCAAGGTGTAGTGCGTGAAGAACAAATATAACTGCGATAACAAGAAAATAAAGCAAAATGATTTTATTCTTCATACACGTCTATACTGCTTATTTACATCTTCTTTTTAAAACTGTTAATTATTGAAGATAATTATCCGCAAATTATTACTCGTCTCTATGCACTTCTTCAGGGGAAAATGCAGGCAGACAAACAGCAATGTATTCTGCGCCATCAATACCAGGAGAGCTGTATTTGATCCATTCACCTTTGTGAACAATTATAGCCTCACCTTCTTTAATGTCAAAGGAATCATTTTTTGTTTCCGCTCTTAGCATTCCTTTTAATATAATAGTATACTCATCAAATGCTGGAGTCTGCCCCGGCTCAATCCAGCCCGAGGGGCTTTTCATCCGAGCGATGCTAACTCCTTTAGTACCTGAATTTACTCTTCCTATAAACTCTTCAATCACTTTTGGTTTGTTTCCTGCTGCTTGTATGATTGAAGATGATTTGATAATCGTGGGCATAATTTCATCTCTCCGGTAGTAAATTACTATTTTATTTAATTCTTCCTTCTTCCCAATCAGTTAACTTTCCGTCCCTGAAAAAGAAAATTACCTCTCCGTAAATCCATTGCGTAAATACGCCCCACGCTTCAACATTTTTTTCAATCCTGTCAGGCTCGCCCCAGCCATCACGTACCATCTCATCGGTCATTCCCTTCCATATACGTTTGTATGCAACCCGGTTTCCAATTTCTTTACCGTATTTTAGAACGTATAATTCACGAAAAGCTGTTATTACTTCCTGTTCTAATACAGGAATACGATTTTGTAAACTATCAATTACAGCATTTAGCATTTCAATCTCACTATTCAGTTCCTTTTTTTGAAAGGTAAGCGATTCCATTTTGGAAGCATATTCTTCCTCCGTCATCTGCGCAAAAGTTGTTACAGAAATAAAAATGAAAAGAAGGGCAAATATTAATGAAGTTCTGTTCATAAAAACATTCTTTGTTTATCTTATAATGTATATGTAAAGTTAATGAATTGTTGAATTATTCTAAAAGTTCGAAGGTGCAAAGATCGAAGTATGTTTTACCCGGGGAGATGTTAGAAAACCCTCCCGATAATTTTATCTGTAAGCTGTCTTCTGAAGAAGAAGTTATCGTATCTAATATTGAATAATTTTTCCAGGATTCACTATCAATATTTATTCGACTAATCTGAGATGTAGAATCCTGCGTAACTAAATCTATATCGGCAAAACCGGGTTTGGTTGAGAATTTAGACCAGAAGGAGAATTTATAAATGTGTGTCCCTTCCGGAAGTATAACAGTGGAAATAACATCATTTCCAATACCCCATAGAACATCAATGGTGAGTGCCCAGTTTCCTCCGTTTAATGGTGTATCGTTAGTAAAATTAACTAATGAAGGCATATTAACAAACCAATCGGCTAAAGATGGATCACTATTCATTTCAAACGAAGGATTGCGGATAAGATTGTTTTCGATTTTAGGTTCAATTATTGAATCGCTGCACCGATAAAGTAAAAGAGCAAGGAGTGGTAAGATAAACAAAGGAACTGTGAATCTCTTGATCATAACTTATGCCCGGATAACAATGTAATAAAATTAGTTAGCGGTTTAATAGTAAATTAATATTACAACAATTACTAAACTATTTAAAATGCCCTATAAGTTTTGCTATAAAGATTAAAGTTAAGCTCTTATCATTGCATCCGGATTGAGTTGGAATTGTTTTTTTAATGCTCTGTTAATTAATGCTTCTGGATATTAACTGGCCTTTTCTCCGATTTATCTTATTTCTTCGTTTATACCAGGTTTTGATATAGCTGATTACGGCAGGCTGGCACACGTTTAAGTTCATAAGATAAGGGCTCCTTATAAGGAGCCCTTATCATCAAATTTTATAGCTTAAATTATTCATCCAATTCTTTAAATTCACCAGCTGTTTTTGTGAATATCCATATTGCAATTATTCCTACTACAGAATGAATTGCCAGGACATACATTATGTTTTCAGGTGTACCGGCTTCTTCAAAACTACCCATAACTCCGGTGTAAATGCCACTGAGTGTTGCACCGATAAATGTTGCCAGGAAGCTGGTACCCATATAAAGTCCTGCTTTTTCCTTTGGTGCAATCCACATTATATATTCCTGTATCCTGGGTGAAGAAATCATTTCACCAATTGCAAATAAGAAGATACCGAGAAAAACAAGCCCGTTAGCCATTGTTGCAGAAAGTCCAAGTACAATGAAACCAGCTGCAGCTACAAAAATACCAAAAAGGAATGAAGAAATTGCTGCTCGTTTTTCAAAGATGGTTGAAATCAATACCTGGAAGACAATAATTATATAGCCGGTATGCGATATTGCTTCAGCATTAATTTTCCAGACCCCGCCATCGTTACTTGAAATGATACTGGTAATTCCTGACCCGATTATTGAGCTGACACCTTCATGCAGGGCAGCAGTGTTAAGATGAACATCTATATATACAGCTAATACATTAAAGAAAGCCCAGAATGGTAACCAGAAGAAAACTCCTAATAAAATAATAAACATCAGGAATTTAATATCTGACAATGCCTCTCCCATATCTTTAAATTTTTGTTTAAGCGTTACGTCTTCATTTTCGCGTGGAGGTTCTTTGTAAAACAGGAGAGTTATTATGAACATTAATGCAATTGCACCGGCCGCAGTATAAAACACATAATCCCACGAGATTGCTCTCAGTTTTCCCATAATAATGGGTCCGAATGATGCCCCCACATTAACCATTGCATAGAAAATCCCAAAACCTTGAGTTTTGTTTGTCTTATCTGTTACGGCTCTCACAGTTCCTGCAATGAGGGGTTTAAAAATTCCTGCTGCAAATCCAATACTGAGCATAGTAATTGCAATACCTGAAAATGATTTGGTTACTATTAGTAAGAGTATGGTTGGTAAGTAGACCAGGTATGAAATTATTAATATTTTTTTAAAGCCATACTTATCAGCAAAGGTTCCTGAAAATAATGGGATAAGATAGGATAATGCCAAAAATATACTTTGAATAATACCCAGGTCTCCTCTGGAATATCCAAGCTGCTGTAAATAGATTCCAAAACCCATATAAATACCGTAATAAGCAAAACGTTCAAGTACTTCTATTCCGTTTGCCACCCAGAATACAAATGGATAACGCGTGCGATTTTTCATAATAATTTCCCTGAATTTATTGGATGAAAGATGAGTTCAGTTTCAAGTCCTAAAGAGTTAAAACATGAGTGGAAGCATAAAGCGTATGAATTAAAGACTAGCAATATCAGATTTATTTACTGAATAAATTTTCAATTATGTAACTAAAATCAGGTATATTACTATTAGAATCAAGTAATAATCGCATAAGATGAATATTTGTCTGTGATTTGCAAAAGTTGAGATTTTTATATCCGGAAATATTATAAGACACTATTCGATCTAAAGAAAATTCTCTTTTAATCCTGCCTCAGCACCCAAAATATTTTCTTATAAATTCATCCGCTTGAACAAATTAGTATAATAAGAACTGTTCAATAATTTTTATAGCGTACCCTAATTAAGGGTTAAATACCTAACGCAGAAACAGCTTTATCCATTTCCTCAGGTCTAACATAAAGCACATAACCAAAGCTGCCTTTGCCATCTGTTACCCCGCTTGATGTGTAAATGTTAACATTTGCCTGGTAAAGTTTTTTATGCAAACCGGTTAATGCACCAAGCTCATCATCACCCTGCACAAGTAATGCAGGATGAGGACCGTCCAATGAAAATCCGGCTTTATTTGCCGCTTGCTGTAATTTGTTTGTGTCCTCAGGAAAGAGGGTAAATTGAGTGCGCTCCGGTCCCATTGGTATTGCAGTGAATGCCAAAAGGTTCACTCCGATGTTTTCAAGCTGCCCGAGTAGTTTGTATGCTTCACCCGGTTGATCTTGAACAGATGTGTAAAAGTACTCAACTTTTTGTATTTTGATTGCCATAATCCCCTCCTAATATATTGGTTTTTAATTAGATCGATTAACTGATACTATAATTTAAACTGAAAATAATATGAATGCAATAGAGGAGTCAAGCTACTTTTTTCTTGAGTTAATACAAACCCAGGGAATTGTTAATGATAGTTCTTTCTGCACTTCAGCTATTTTGTTTAATTCGATTTCAATTTTATCAAATATCCTTTTTCTATCGTTTTGATTTAAGATATTTCTCCAGGATTCCATAAAAGCAAGTCTAATAATAAAATGGTTGAACATTGTACTTCCATCCAAATATCGGAATGAAAATGAATCTTCAAATATTTCATTGATTTCAAATCCAGCATTTTCAATTAGCTCTTTTACACTTGAAAGTGGTTTTCTTTTTGAGTGGATATGACTTTGTAACTTTTCTACCTCATCAATTTTATTGTTTTCTTTTAGTACCTTTTCGTAAACATTATAAAATTCAATCATTGTTTCCGGTAGATTTACTGTAATAACCATCTGCGCGCCGGATTTTGTCGTTCTTGATATTTCTGAAAAAACTTTTTCTTCATCATCAACGTTGTTGGTTCCGTTATTTGATATGATAAGATCGAAGTAGTTATTCTCGAAGGGCAACAGCTCTGCTTTACCTTCTATAAACCGAAGGTTTGTTATTCCCCATATATTCATTTTTAATTTAGCTCTGTCAGTGGCGGTGTTCCACGGATCTATGCCAAATACATTACATGAATTTCCTAATCTTTGTGATAATTCAATTATGGGAAAGCCCATCCCGCTTCCTATGTCCAGTACATTTAGATTTGGTTTCAGGTCTATTGTATCTAATAACTTTAAACCGAAAGGAGCTGACCATAAAGGCAGATCATCAATCACTGAAATCAGTTTCACATCATTTAAATCGAATGTTGATTCAATAAGACTCATATTTCACCAGTTAGTTTTAAGAGTAATTAACTAATTTAATCTAAAACTAATCATAAAAATTTTCAATTTGTGTAACTTATATCTAAAAGATTAAATTTAAAGACAGGAATTAGATTATCGAGAACTTTATCAATGGCAAGGAAAAAGCTTAAAAGATTAAAGACAGTATACCAGCTTCCAAATGTTTTCAGTATTGAAGAAGAAAATGTTGAAGAATCGTTATCGTACTATTTTAGAAACAGGAAACCGTTTACTTTAGAAATTGGATGCGGACATGGAGATTACACCATTGATCTATCTAAAGTATTTCCTGAGAGAAACTTTATTGGGATTGATTATAAAGGAGCACGTATTTATGCAGCGGCAGAAAAAGCAATTGAATTCAAATTGAAAAATACGGCATTTCTCATTAGTGGAGCTGAAAAACTAACTGATATATTTAGTAAAGAAAAAGTTGAAGAGATATTTATTCCTTTTCCTGATCCGCATTACCCCCGAAAAAGTTTTAAAAGACTTGTTGATATAAACTTTTTGAATATTTATAAGAACATTGTAACTGAAAAAGCTACGTTACACCTAAAAACTGATGATGAAGAGCTATATAACTATACTTTGAATATATTGAATAAGGAAAATTGCAAAATCCATTTCGCAACTACAAACCTTTATGACAAACAAGGCCTGGATTATCAACAGACAATAAAAACAAAATATGAAAAACAGTATTTGGATGAGGGGAAAGAAATAAAATATATTTGCTTTAGTTTTAATAAAAACAACCAGCACTCAATTGCTGAAAGTACAGGCAACAACTATATCATTTGATGATAAACATCTTCTTCGCTTTATATGCTGTCTCGCAGAGATTGTCTAAGCCTGCCTGCCAGAAGGCAGGGCAGAGAGGCTTGACAAACTGCTCTCACTGATATTATTATTTTAATAAGACCATCTTCTTCGTTTCAGAAAACTCATTTCCAATAGCAATACGGTAGTAGTAAACTCCACTTGCCGAATCATCGGCATCAAATTTAAACGAGTAATTACCGGCAGCTTTTTCTTCATTTACGAGAGTAGCTATTTCTCTTCCAAGCATATCGTAAAATGTTAGAGTAATAATTCCGTATTCGGGAAGACTATATTCAATTATTGTTGATGGATTAAACGGATTAGGATAATTCTGGGAAAGAGAAAAATCTTTTGGATTTATATTCCCCTCGTCTATTACTGCTGTTACTCCATTCCAATTCCAGCTAACTATTTTTGCATATATGTCCCATCCTTCTGATCGGCGGTCATCCTGCCACGAAAAAATTATGCTTGAGTTATCTGCACATACTACCGGTGATGACTCACCATGATCTGGACCATCGGTAACAATAAGATAATTTCCACCATTTGGAGATCCATTTGAAAAAAATCTTTGACCCATAATATCGGGGCTGGTTTGTCCATATCTCTCGTCTTGCCACACAATAACAAAATCACCAACCGCGTCCATTGAGATTGAGGGAACTAATTGATGCTCACTTCCTGCATCATCATTAACAAGGAAATCATCTTTAATTATACCCTGTGCATTAACGATTTGAGAAAAAGAAAAACAGCAGACAAGAAAATTAAAAAGTAAAATATTTTGTTTCATTTTTATCCCCTTCCCGGATAATTAATGAAAATATTAGTTGTTATTTTATAAAACCATAATTAAAAACTTAGTTCTCACTGTTCAGGAAACTTAGGTGGAACTATACTAAAACCAAGCTGCCGTACCCACAACAAATCACTGAAGGCAATCCATTCACCTGTTATTAAAGTATCAGCAAAAAATATTACACTAAAACCCGATATATTAACTTTGTTTCCAGTTGGGGGCATACTGCTTTCTCCGGTGTTTGTTCCTGTTAGTGTCCATTTAATTACAACCGCCGAATCTCCAACAAAAAGTTTTTCAGTTATATCCAGATTAAAATCAGGAAATGCCTTTCTCATATTTATAATCTCTTCTTCTAACGGCTCACGTCCAATTTCTGGTGTAAAATCAGGTGTCATTCTCAATACGAATTCCGGACTCGTTACTGCATCTAATTGTTCAAGATTACCACTATTCCACACCTCTACATACCTGTCAAGAATGGGATTTATTGTGGTTTTATAATCTTTTCGTTTTTGGCAGGATGCAGATAATTGAAGAATGAAAAGCATTAATGCAATGTTCAATAAAAGAAATAGTAATCGTTTCATTTATCTAGCCTCCTTAAATTAAAATTCTCCTTAGTTGTCTCAAAACCTGATTCTCTATTTAATTAATAACATTTTCTTTGTTTGAATAAATGAACCGGATTTTAATTGATAGAAATAAATTCCACTGCTAAAACGTGATGCATCAAAAACAGTTTCGTGCACGCCAGCTTTTAATTCTTCATTCACAAGTGTTACTACCTCTCTACCCAGTACATCAAATATTTTTAAAATTACTAATCCAGTTTCAGGCATTTGCCAATTTATTATGGTACTGGGATTGAATGGATTGGGATAATTCTGAGATAATGAATAACTATTTACTGGGGTGTTAACATCCTCTATTACAGGGCTAACATCACCTGGTGAAAACGCATACACCTTTGTTGTCCGGATAACAATTGCTGTCTTTTCACCTGCCATAGAAAATGGACTTACAATACTACCCTCTGGTACTAATTCATAGTAGGAATCATCATACGCAGAATATGCCCAATATTTTGCAAAATTTACACTGCCTCCAACGGCAATTTCATCACCAACATGCATAGCGTTTATTACCTGGTCGGTTTGATACGTAGTCCAGTTTTTTGTTATTCCGCTGAAGCCTGTAAGCTCCATATCTCCACTTTTAACAAAAATCAGATTATTCCCTATAGATGTTGATACTATATTAAAGTTCTTTTCATAGATTTGAGCTGTGCTGGCATCAAATACTACACAACCTGAAGTAGGTAGTTGATGAACCATCAAATAATTTTTAGCCGATAGTCCGCCAAATGCTTCAGCTGCTTGATATATAAAAAGTGAATCCTTTTGTTCCGAGTAAAAAATTACTTCATTGTTTGGTCCACCGGTAACATATCCATATACTAGTGGTGTGGCAGTTTCACTTGAGAATGGTTGCTTATAAGTTTCAATTGATTGCAGATTATTAGTATTACCGTTAAAGAAGAATACCCTCATAATATCGGATGTTGTATTAATACGGAAAACAGTACAGTAATTTTCGGCTCCTAAATGCTGTGCATAATAAACATCAGGATTGGGTGCAAAGTACTCATGCTTTGTAGTGCCGGTATAAAAATTGTGAAACCATAAATTGTGATCGCCCGTAACTACGGCAACCTTTCCACCACAGATAAAACTACCAGTTCCAAAAATATCAGGAATTTCACCAATGTAAGTGCCGGTAGTACTGTAAAATTTCCATAAACCATAAATAGGGTCGCCCGTACTCGCATAATAGCCCAAACTGAAACTACCGCCCGCTCTCCATCCGGGACCGCTGTAATCCTGGGGATTAAAACTGTATTGAAATGAATACCAATTACCAGTTTTTGTAGAATAAGTTTCTACAAATACATCCCTGTTTTGAGTATCGCCAACTGCATAACCGACAGTATAAATATAAATATCTTCAATAATATCGAAGGAAGTATAGGGAAGCTGGGTACCGAACTGATATACATCAAAACCATTAGGAAAGGTGACTGACTTAAATTCATTTGTTAAGGCACAATATCCAAAAAATTTTGATGTGGTGGCTGCATCACTCCATGATGCAACATATCCACCATGCATTATGTGATCAGGATAGTAATACCATCCGCCCTGGTCTAAGTCTGCAAATGAATGAGTTACTAAACTGTAAGCGATATTCTTGGCGTAGTCATAACCGTTCCTTCCCAATATTGCACCAGCATAAATATCTGCAGCCCAAAAATCATTATAGCCGCTGGCATTCGATACCAAACCAAAATCGTATTCTTTCCATTCTGCCAGCTCGGAATCAAATACATAGTAGATGTTTGCAGTTGTAATAAAGTATGCAAGTTTATCACCACAGCCATACCCTCTGCGTGTACTTACCCCAGTAGGATCGAGAACTGTTCCTTCGTATTTAACCGTATCCCATTGAGAAAGAATAGAGCTATATGCAATGATGTATTCATCGCTATAAGCAAATACAGTGTTGCCAGATCCAAGTGCATCTTCAAAAGTCTGTTGTGAACCTAAATTAACTTCGGTCCAAACATTAATGCGAATATCGAAAAAGTAGACCACATCAGAATATTGAGTAGTAAATATTAGCACATCATCACCTCTATAAGCCAATCTTGTTCCATTCATCGATTGTGGTACATCCTGCTCAATCCATCCAGATTGTTGTGCAATAATGAAATTATCAAATAGCAAAGCGTTGATAAATAAAAAGATAATAATCAACGTAAATGAGGTAAATATTTTTTTCATTTGAGTCCCTTTCAGTAAAATTGAAATTATTAACTGACTGAATTATTTAATTAAAATCATTTTCTTAGTTTCAATGAAATTTCCTGCCCCAACGTTGGCTTTGTAAACTTTTAGTTGATAGAAATAAATTCCACTTGTTAATCCAATTGCATTGAACTCAATGTCATATTCTCCTGCAGGTTTTCCTTCGTTAACAAGTGTTATCACTTCTCTTCCAAGAATGTCATAAATTTTTAGCGATGCAAAGCCTGCTTCAGGTTGTTGCCACGATATTGTTGTGCTTGGATTAAATGGGTTGGGATAATTTTGTAATAAAATATAAGTATCAGTAATTGGATCATCTATTTCATCTACATTTACTATTCCGCCGCCATCTGAGGTATGTATTATGGTTCCACCATCACCAACAGCCCAACCATTGGAAGTATCAGCAAAACATACAGAAGCTAGAGTATTAGATGCGACGCCGGTGTACTGAGGAGTCCAGGTAAATCCACCGTCTCTTGAGCGAAGAATAGTGCCTGCATCACCAACAGCCCAGCCGTTATTGTGATCAACGAAATAAACTGAATTTAAACTTTCACCACTTCCACCACTTATTTCTTGCCAGGTATTGCTGCCATCCGTAGTAAGGAATATACTACCGTAAATTCCAACAACCCATCCATGCATCTCATCAATGAAATAAACCGATCCAAACCTGAATCCGTTGGAAGCATTTGTAATCTGCCTTACCCAATTTTGTCCGCCATCAGTCGTATGAATAATTGTTGAATCCAGACCAACAGCCCAGCCTGTAGTATTATTAACGAAATATACACCATATAGCCAGTTAGGTGTTGGACTGGTTTGATGTATCCATGTTGATCCACCATTTGTGGTATGAATTATTTCACTATAATCACCGACAGCCCAGCCGATATTCTCATTTATAAAATGTACTGAATTAAGATCCGCGGTAGTTCCACTATTTTGTGTGCCCCAATTTTCTCCACCATTTGCTGTAGCTTTTATTACTCCATCATCACCAACAGCCCAGCCCTTATCTTTATTAATAAAATACACTGAGCGCAAATCAAGGGTAGATATAGTTCTCTCTTCCCAGGTAACTCCGGCATCAGTAGTTTTTAAGTATATCCCGTCTCTTCCCACAGCATAAGCGCTGTCTTTGTTGATAACATCAATGGAAAATATCCAGTCTAAAGTTCCTCTATTCTGACTTTCAAAATCAGTTCCAACACCGGAATTTTTTAGGATAATTCCATAATGACCTACAACATACATTTCGTCAGAACCATACTTATCTTCAACATCATATAAAGTTGTTGTTGAAGAAGCGATTGAGTTCCTTTGAACCCAGGGTTGGCCAATATCTGATGTTTCCAGTATTACTCCATCAGTACCTACAGTGTAACCCCTTGCATATCCTACGTTATGCACATCTTTTAAATTGGAATTAGTTCCAGACGTTTCAATTTCCCAGGTTGCACCTTCATCTGTTGATAGAAGAATTGTACCCAAATTGCCAACTGCCCTGATGTGCTGAAACGTTCCGATATTCACCGAAAAAAGATGATGGTTGGTTGGTGTTGGCTGATATGACCAGGTAATTCCCCAGTCTGTTGTTTTCATAATAAATCCATCAAGTCCTGCGGCCCAAGCGGAAGTACACTCAATATTATGAAGTGAGTAAAGATTATAATTATAGATTACATTTTGTTCAGTCCAAATATCACCCATATCTGTACTTCTAAGAACAGTACCGTTATCTCCTGCAATCCAGGGACAGCCATTTATATCGGAGGTTATAGAACGAAGATTTTCAGTTGTATTGCTGTTTTGTTGAGTTATATCAAAACTACCGCCATTATCATATATATATAGGATTAATCCGTTATCCCCAACCATAAATACTTGAGTATCACTATGCATATAAACACAATTCAAATTCTCTATTGTACCTAGATCAATTATCTCCCAGGTTACTCCGCCATCAGTTGTATAAATTGCTGTTCCCAATTCACCAACAGCCCAACCTCTATCTGCAACAGTGCTAACAAAACTAACACTGTACAGAGCATTCCCCTGCGGATATGGATTTTGCCATGACCATCCACTTTGAGCTATGCAATTGCAAATTGAAAGTATGAAATATAAATTTATAAATAGTAGAAACTTTTGCATAACGCCCTCCTATTTTATTAATAACATTTTTTTTGTTTCAATAAAAGAACGTGCCCTGCCGTTTGTTGCGTAAACGTTTAGTTGATAGAAATAAATTCCGCTTGGTAAGTTCCAAACATCTCCGCCGGAGGCGGATCCGCCTATGGCGGAAAACTCTACTACATATTCTCCGGCTGGTAATTCTTCGTTAAATAAAGTTGCTACTTCATTTCCTAAAACATCGTATACTAGAAGTGTTACGTATTGGCTCTCTCTTCTAACGTCTAGCGGGATAGAGAATCTAATTTGCGTAGAGGGATTAAACGGGTTTGGATAATTCTGCAAAAGTTTAAAATTCTTTACACGTGAGTCTTCATTTACAGCAAGAGTTGCAGGCTCACCGCCGGTTGTTGTTCTTAAGATAATACCACTATCACCAACAGCAAAGCCAAAATCCAGATCAATAAAATTAACCTTGTTTAATCTTAGAGATGTTCCGCTTTGCTGGGTTTGCCAGCTTGTTCCTGCGTCATAAGTTTTTAATATTATCCCCGAATCACCAACAGCATAACCTCCTTGCCCTGCATTACTTATCGGAAAATCAATTCCCCATAGTGGATTATTGAAAAAAATTGTTACCCAGGTATTACCGCTGTTAGTTGTTTTTGAAATTGCACCTCGTCCATCCCACACTCTTGAGCTTGCATAACCAATAAATAAATCTGTAAAATCAATCCCGGTTGCTCTCCCTTCATTATAGTTCAAGTAGAAAGCAGTAAAATTCCAATTCTGACCGGAATCAGTAGTCATACCCAATAAAGGTTGATAGATTGAATTCTCTCCGGCAAGAAAACCTATCTGCTGACTTAACATTACAGCTCCCCAGAATCCTCCTCCAATCCAACCCGATTGTGCTGTATTCCAGCTTGAACCACTGTTTGAAGAATATAAAATTGTCTGTGAACGGGCACCGCATATCCCTAAGCTATCAAAAAAAGATATAGACAAAAGATCGTCAGTTACCCCGCTGGAGATGACTGACCAATCTGCACCACCATTTTCAGTCCTTATAATCGTGCCGGCATTGCCAACTGCAATAGCAGCGTTTTGATCAAACACAAAAATATCATTTAAGTTTACTGAAGTTGGAACGGTTATTTGATTCCAGGATATTCCTTCGTCAATTGATTTTAATATAGTACCTGAATTACCGCAGGTGTATCCAATTCCGGAATTAGTAAAATGAATTGACTGAAGTTCGTTTGTTGTTCCCGAGAAAATTATCTGCCAGCCGGAATCTTGCTCTCCATTCTGGTTGGGCTCGGAATAATTTACAGTGCAGAATGGAGAGAATAGAATTGAAATTATTAATAATTTTTTCATCGCTCCTCCTGAACACAAAAAAATGTGCATTTAAACTTAGCCAGTAATAAACAGGAAATCAATAATTATTTTGAATTAGAGGATATTTTAATGAAGTGTAAACGATAGTATGGTTAGATGGACTAGCGATATCTGGAATCTTCTGGAACGAAAAATTTAGGATAATCTACGAGTTAATTATTATTTTTACACGATTACTTCTATTTTAGTAGTCCAAATTAATTAAATTGCTACTTTTCTTACCAATGGAGAAATGAATGAGTTTTACCCTTATAAATAAATCGGAATTTGATAAAGTAAAATCCACTAGTGGCAATTGGGCTGTAAAAATGCAGCTTTTTGCAGATATGTGCCGGTATAACACCTTGGTGGCGGTGAAGAAAGCCGGCTCAGGACATCTTGGCTCATCTTTAAGTGCGATGGATATTACAAATTATCTTTACTTAAATGAATATCGCATTCAACAGCATCTGCTCCCCAGCGGTTTTCATCACCTCACGGGCGGAAGGCATGGCAAGAGCTGCCTTGCCATACTTCTTCTGGAGTTCAG
>Ga0209536_100005655_pt1 | contig 19363 bp, 17 predicted proteins | sample DeeMarSeWOR28_12_FD_187461 | JGI IMG/M metagenome (GOLD analysis project Ga0209536, IMG submission 187461) | Marine sediment microbial communities from White Oak River estuary, North Carolina - WOR-2-8_12 (SPAdes) (version 2) | ecosystem: Environmental > Aquatic > Marine > Intertidal zone >...
CGCTTTGGATGTGACCGTTCGACTTCGCCCATCGGAGCAAAACTTGCCGGAAAGACCACGCTCCATCGGCGTATCGTGAGTCAGGCCACAGCTATATCTCATGTTTATTCAGCCAAGCTTACCGTGGACAACCCCTTTTATGCCATTAAAATACTCAAAGAGGCCATCGCATATTGCGGTCCATCGGTGGTGGAGTTTTTCTCTTATTGCTCACAGGGTCAACAGAGCCATGACTGGGCGGGCCCGTTGGTATCCAGGATGATGAATGAAGCCAGAAACTGGCAGATCCAGGTGAGAAGACCGTTTCAAAAGCTCGATATCTCCGCCAACCCGGATCCGGATCAGATATTTCCAACAAAAGGGAAATCCTTTAAAAAAGGCGTCAAGCGAGAACCGGCAACATTCCACGATGTGGTTGGCATGCTGGGTCAGTTTCGTGGACATATCCTTTCCCAAGAGGAGGATGTTATTCCCGAGTTGATCGAAGTCAACGAAACGGTATCCCTTTTCAGGTGGCTTCGCAATCAATGTCTGGCTGGTTACCGGGAGACCATGCCCACGGAAAAAGAGGTTGAACGCATTATTGCAGAACGATACAAACCATAGAACCTAATTTGATATGAACAAAATTATGGGTTTGAACGCCCTTTTTCATTTTGTTTACTATCAATTGATGTTAAATTTTCAGATAGGGTGCCGGCTGTAACCATCTGTTCTGTTTGGCATCATAAAACCATTTGTCCGGAAACCCCCGGCGTCTCCGAAAAGAAGGATTTTCCGCCCACCGGATAAGATCCAGGTATGCCTGATGGATTTTTCTGAATGTATCGGCATCTCCGCCCAAATCGGGATGGTATCTCTTTGCCTGCAGCCGGTAGGCACTTTTAATGATTTTTTCCAGCTCAGGAGACTTCAAAGCGGATTTGCCAAGCTTTAAGCATGTCAAGGTCGATTTTTTTATGGTAGGAATCTTAATCTCCATTGGCATGGCTGGGGAGTTTAACCCTTTTTGACGTTTGGCTTTTTCAAGTAAATATCGCGTGGCGAGGTAGTGTCGATTTGTCCTTTTTTTCTCTGCCCACCACTCATTCCCCAACATATCCGACATACTGCTGTAATCTTCGAAAGGCTTTTTGCCTACACTACGTGGATAAATGAAACTGAAGATTTCTTTGGTATCGTATGGAAGAACATCCATTACAATTAACGCGTTTGTAAAATAAAACGACCCATAGCGTGTATTCAGTGCGACGAGTAATCCTGTTCTCATATCAAGCGTATATCGCAATTTCTGACGGCAGCCGATAGAGCAATACCTTCGTTTACCGATATCTTTCGTCGTACCGCATGACAGGCATCTGTTATTAATCTGGTAATCTCGATGGAATCGGTTGTTGTGTTTTGAATGTCTGGTCATGAAATTAACATCTATCGCTTAACATATCCCCATTCAACCAGCCGCTGATACGCATATTTTGCCTTCTCTCCTTGATTGACGACCTTGAGGTATCGATAATATTTATCGGCTGATTCTGAAACTCGATTCATCTTTTCCAACGAAAGGCCCTGATAAAAAGTAATATTTGGATTCCCGGGCAATATTTTTTCATAGGTTTTAAAATCTTCATGGGCTGAATCATACTTTTTTTGATTCATGTTGACAAATCCGGACAGATAATAGGCTTGAGCCTCTTGCGGATATACCTTTTTGGCTTTTTCCACAAACCAGCCAGCTTCCGAATACTTTTCTCGGACAATTTGGCATTTTGCCATCATGACAAGTCCGGCATAATCGTCCGGCGCCTGTTTTAATGCTTTATTATAATAAGTTTCGGCCTCATCATATTTTTTTTGTGCCATAACCCGTTCACCCTTTTGCATGTCCTCGATGACCCCCTTCATTGCCCGAAGCTTTACTGTGTGGTCCATATAACGTTCTCGATAAAAGGGATAATTTTGAGCATGGCGGTATTTTGTTTGCACGGTGTGCACAGCCGTATTATAACGTTCATCGCTCATGGGATGTGTTGAAAACATGAGTTCTATGGCACTGGGTTCGTGCTTTGACATGCTTCTTAGCATATTCATCAATCCCACGAACCCGTTAGGGTTATAACCGGCTTTCACCATATATTCCAACCCCAGCGCATCTGCCTGACGTTCGTTGTCTCGACTGTAATGGGCAAGAAATGCACCGGCACCCAGCATACCCAGTTGTGAGGTCAGACTCCCAAGGCCGGCACTCTGGGTCCCGGCAATGGCGGCAATTCCGCCGATCAAGGTGTTTGTAAGTGAACTTTTTGACATCTGTGCAGCAGTGTGGCGTGCGTTGACATGCCCGATCTCATGTCCCAGCAGTGCTGCAAGTTCTGCCTCATTTTTAAGTTCGACCAGGATGCCTCGAGTCGCAGCGATGCTTCCGCCGGGAAAAGCATACGCATTCACATAGGCGGCGTTTACCCCCCGAAAGGAAAAGGGCATATGGGGTCGATGGGTCAGTCCGGAAATCTTTTTGCCGGTTTGATCGATATAATTGTTCAGGGACTTATCCTGAATCGACCCATAATCTGTGGAGAATTGATAGGGAGAGTGTTGTCTGTCTATCTCAATTTCCTGGTCTTCAGATACCAGCATGAGTTGAGATTTTCCGGTAACAGGATTTGTCGCACAGCCAAGCAAAAATCCGGCTGTAGACGCTGAAGTGACCCACAAGAACTTTCGCCGGGTGATTCCATATGTTGTAGTGGTATCCATCAATTTGTTTTTCATATCTTTTTCATTATTGCTAATTGAAGTTAAAGCGACGCATTTATTAAACCACCCGGTCTGCATCCATAAATCTATATTGAACACAAATGACGTTTCCTATTCAGAAATGAGCAATTTTTCGCAAGGTCAATCAAATCAAGGAATTACGCGTCCCGCCCACAGGTGGGAACAACTGATTCCGCAGATTGACGCAGAAATAGCGGAAAAGGGCAATTTCTGAATGGAAACTACCGGATGTTTCTCTCCTTCTTTATAATCTCATAGGCTTCTTGAATTTCACGGAATTTGTCATTTGCGAATTTTGTAAACTCTTCGGGAAGACCTTTCGATGCAATCTTGTCGGGATGATAATCAGATACAAGCTTCCGGTATTGTTTTTTAATATGTTCATTCGAATCGTTACTGTTACACCCAAGAATTGCATAATATTTTTCAAAATCCTGAATATATTTCGATTTGAATCTTTTATATTTTTCATCATCGAAATTGAATATTCTAACAGCAGACAAAATAAGTTTTTCTTCACTTGGACTTAACGCACCGTCAGCAACAGAAACTCGGAGCAATATATCAATCATCAAATCGAGCATCTGGTATTGTTCTCGAAACTGGCTGTAAAATTGAGTGGCAAAATCATCGAAATTGTTTGGAGATTCAATGGCTGCATGAAAAATATTGGTTGCAAGGTGTCTGCTTTCCGGATTCAGATTTAAATCGTATATCATGAATTTTTCAACAGCGTCTATCTCCTCTCTGGATACCTGACCGTCTGCTTTGGCGAGTTTTGCAAGCATTGAAAACGCTGCCACGAAAAAGGTAAACTGGGCTTCCTCTCCGGCTGAAAGACGGGCTCGTTCGTCAATGTAATACGTCTGAGCGTTGGAATCAAACGCATGACCCAACGCTGCACCTGCAATTGCACCTAAAGGACCGGCCATTGCGAATCCGATGGTTCCTCCGATGATTTTACCGAGCATTCCCATCAATATCTCCTTAATTATTATAATAGAATCTATTTCAAATGCATATGACAGAAAGGCTATATAGCATTTTAGATAGTACGAAACAACACCGCCGTCAAATTTTAAGGGTGTTTGTCCTTTCAGGCACTGCCAGACTCAGATATCGATGGTTTTCTCTGAACATTAGCCTTTTATCCACCATCATGCTTAAAAACAACTCAATCCTGTAGGACGGTATATTGGAAAAGCGATCAATGATCCTCTTTAACGCACGGTGTTTTTGACAAAAAAGATAAATGGCCCTGCTTGTTCCTTCGAGGCGGTGTGTCAAAGGTTCGCGATCAGGCCTTCTCTGGCGTATGATCAAAAAGCTCCTGCCGTCCCGAAAACTTAAAATGTTCTCATGTTTTGGCCCCTGATGAAGTTTGGCATATGCCTTTTCCCAGGCCTTCACTTTTTTTTTAACGGGTTGCCAGAGCCTTTTCTGATAACCAAGGTCTCCCCTGTAGGCCTGGATGATAAACGGCATTGATTCAACAATGTTCGTTGGGAAAATACGGGCGTAATTTCCATGGTTAAATAAAGCCGTAATCCCAAAAGTTTTCGGATCCTGCCATACAGGACTCCCGAGGCCGAGCCAAAACTGAACCACCCGCAGGGGTCGAAACGAAAAGGTAAATTCAAGATTTCCAAGTGTCTCGATCACATCCTCCTCATCACTGCCAGGGAAATGAACAATAAGGTTCGAAGAATTTTTAATCCCTAACATTTCACAGTGTTTCATGATTTCGATATTCTGGATTGCCGTTGTTCCTTTGTTCAGTTTCTTAAGAAGACGTGTGCTTAATGCCTCGATACCGATCTGAATCTCCTGCATACCTGCTTCCTGCATTAAATGGAGGTCTTGTCTTGACATCGTGGCCCGGATCTCTCCAAACAGACGAAGATCCTTTTTTAATTTTTTAACCCCTTTGAAAATATCCCGGGATGTTTTCAAAGGCAAAAGGTTATCCATAAACGCCACTGATAGAGTCTTGTATTTTGTTGTTAGTTGATCAATCTCTGAAACCACTTGTTCGGGTTGTTTTGTCCGGTATCCATCCCACTGTAAATTGAGATTACAAAAAGCACATCCTTTAGATTTCCGGCCTTGATATTTATTTTTCCACCAGCATCCTCTGGATATCTCCATGGGCAACGTTGGGAAAAATTTTTTTTCAGGACCGAATGATGTCAAAAGCTCAAAGTAATCCGTGTAGTCCGGAGGGGTAAGATTAGATAAATCTCTCATCTGATGAAAAGAAGTCTGAGTCTCTTTTTCAGCGGTTTCCGGCACGATGATCCCTTTTACGGAAGGTATTCTTTTTTTCCCCTCAGCGTCTGAAAGGCAAGAAATTAATTGACTTAAAGGGATCTCGCCCTCGCCGTTTACTACAATATCAATCTCCGGAAACATGTTAAATATCTTTCGAGCGGCTTTTCCCGTTAACATCGACCCCCCGACAACAATGAAAAGGTTTGGAAAACGTTCTTTAATCTTTTTTATATAATAAAGAGACGCTGTTAACTGACATAGACATATTGAAAAACCGACCAAACCATATTCTCGCCAGTCGATGCTTTGAATAAATTTTTCTGAAACCTCTTGAACCTGTCTTGTCAGGGAATAAAAGTTCATGTCCTGCAACAACCTTTTACCCTTGGCCTTTTTGTAAAAAAATTGTTTAATGCCTTCTATCCTTTCAGGATATAACAGTGCAGCGAATACGCTTTCAGCCAGCCATGTCCGCTCGGATATGCATTGATATCGACTGTATCCGACGGCTTCAGCCACCTTTAAATAGATGTGATAGGCATCCACTTTCAACTCCGGAAATTTTTTTATCAGATGTGCCTTCAATGTTCCGATTTGAATTGAGGGTCTATTGTAAAGCGGCCAGGGTGCTGAAATGAGAGCTATTTTCTGAAATGGAGTTGTCTCGTCGAATTTCATGTTTGTTCATTCGAACCGGATAAACCGTTGGTCATAATATCATGTGCTTTGGGTCCGCAATTTAAAATAAGATCGAGTGCGGAAAGATTGGGGATGAAATCTCCCCAAAGCTGCGGATAAACCGGCGATGGTGGTTTAAAATCTATCAGCTTGATCCCTGCTTCTGACAAGCTGTTAGAATTAATATATTTTTTTGCAGCCTTTTGCACCAATAGCTGTGAAGCTCCCAATTTGCTGCAGATCCCCAAAAGGAGTTTATCCCCTTTTGAATGAATCCCAAGCTCGGAGGATAAAATGACATTTGTGTCAACCTGAAGCTGTTTCATTAGATAACGGATAATCTTTAGGTTAAAATGGATGAGTTTTTCAAATTTTGTTGAAAAAAGATCTTCTAAAAAATTTAGATGTTCACTGAAATATGGCGCTCTGATATACGCGTTTTTTAAGCTTAGCAAATGTTTTTTTGCCCATGGGTCGTCATGGTATATCCTCACGGCATTGATTTTTTGAAACCCCAGACCTTTTTTTATCACTGGAACGGTCATCCACAGGCTTCCCTGGGCGCTTTTAAATCTGTTTCTGGTAATCCACGTGGTTCCCCTTGGAAACTGTACGTTATCCAAAATTATAAAATTATCAGAAAGATAAGCTTTGCAAAAGAAACCAACAAAAGGGAAAAAATACGGCTGATTTACGGATATCATCATTTTTTCAGTTGACATTTTTTGGCGTTCCGAACCATATACATAAGCGGTCAGGAATCTTTTATGTGTTTGATTTTAAGGGTAAATTATAATAACACGCTGTTTTCATTACTTATGAAAGGATCTCTCAAAAATTTTCATGACATATTGGGGCCAAAAGGTGGTTTATGGAAATCGACGATATTTATAATCTCATTCCGGACTTTATGTGTACCGATGGATGCCATGAATGCTGCCGGAATTTTGGTGTGCCCTCAAGAACCAGGGTTGAAGACGAACGGATAGAAGCATTTCTAAAGAAAAACGCCATGAAACCCGGAAAAGCACATGGTAACACCTGCCCTCATTTAAATGAATCCGGCTGTACAATTTACCCTGTCCGGCCATTGATTTGCCGATTATACGGTACATCCCCGAACTATCGCTGCAAAATGGACGTCGCTCCGCTCAGACTTCTCCATGAAGATGAGGAGGCGGATATTTTCCACTTATACCAGACCTATTTTTTTTAATCCGAATTTCTCACGAAAAATTATCATTATATTCTAAAGGGATACGGAATGGTCCGCCAATACCCGATCACTTCAGGCGATAAAACGGTTCGTCCCCGGCTTTACCCACCAGCCTCAGCGCACCACCACATAGTTCACAAATCAACAGACTGTCTAATATTTTCGATTCGGAATCAGAAGGATCCATGACGATAAGATCTTCAGTTATATGAATCGACACACCACATTCCAGACACATGCATTCCATTTCGTTACTCATTTTGTCCTACTTTCTTTTATTATTTCTAACTCAAATTCTGCTTTTTAAAATATATGTCCAATACAATTTTTTCAATAGTCTAAAATACTGCCATAATTTTTAAAAGCAAAAAAATTTGTAGACGTTCTCAGTTTTAACGTGTAAAAGTCTTAATATAACAAATTTATTCAGTTTATACCATCTAAAGGAGCTTAAAATGTATGAGATAATTGCAGATCCTGAAGATTACGCCATTGGGGCTTTAGAAGAGGGATTTGGACATGGTCAAATCCCCTTTCCTGAAAATAAACGAAAAAATTGGGCTGACGAAATCGGTGCCTTTGCCCAAAAACTTGACGGCTTGTCTGGTAAAGCAAAAAATCTGCAGAAACTTCTCTTCAGCAATTCACCTATAATGGCGTCACCTGCATCCCTCAAAACATTTAAAGTCCAATTGTTTAAAATAAACGATGCATTAAATACCGCTTTAGATCTGGCAGAAAAGCTTGAAGCCGACATTGTAAAAAAAGGATCACCTCCCGATTAGTTGCAGTTAATTTGAATAAAATAAGTGAGTCATCTCCACTTGAGTTAGTCTAATCGCATAGGGTAAAAGGGATCAAGGATTTGAGGGTTCGAGTGATCCTCCACAAAAACTGGCGCATAAAAATGCTAGAGAATTACAGATAGTTAAAAATCTGACAAAAGTCATACGAACTCTGTTTAAAATATAAGGTGAATTGGGTACACTAAAAAAGACATTACAGAAATCGAAAGAACCTTAAAGGCGCTTATAAAGTCTTTAGAAAATAAACCCTTGAATCCTGGACCCTATTCTCCAACGAAATTGCTGAAGAACCAGAAAGGTCAAATTAAATGAAACAGGATGTTATTGTACGCTTTGCCCCCAGTCCCACCGGATATCTTCATATCGGCGGTGCGCGCACGGCTATTTTCAATTGGCTCTTTGCTCAAAAGACCGGCGGCAAACTGATTCTTAGAATCGAGGATACGGATGCGGAAAGATCCACCGAAGAATCAATCAAGGGAATTGTTGACGGTTTGAAATGGTTGGGGATTACATGGGATGAAGGGCCCTATTTTCAGTCACAGTTTATACGCGAACATCTGGCTGCATCCCAAAAACTTTTGCAATCAGGGCATGCCTACAAATGTTTTTGCACCAAAGAAGAACTGGAAACCAAGCGACAGGAGGCCCTGAAACAAAAAAAAGAGTTGAAATACGACGGTACCTGCCGCCTGTTGACATCGGGCGAGGTTACAGAAAAGGAAAACGCCGGAGTTCCTTACACCATCCGGATGAAAGTACCAAACGGCGAGGGCTCTGTCCGTTTTGAGGACATCGTTTATGGAAGTATTGAATATAAATACGAAGATATCGAGGACTTCGTTGTTGTCCGTTCCAATGGTCAACCGCTGTATCTCCTTTCAAATGCCGTTGATGATATCCGCGATCGGGTGACCCATGTTATTCGCGGACAGGACGGGTTGTCCAATACACACCGGCAGATTTTGATCTACCAAGCCCTGGGAGAACCGATCCCTCAGTTTGCACACATGTCGCTTACGCTTGATCCCAAAAAAGCCAAGATTTCGAAGCGCAAACATGGTGAACTTGTGGCCGTCCATTTTTACAAAGAACACGGTTTTTTGCCATGGGCATTGGTAAATTTTTTGGTTCTTTTAGGTTGGGCAACCCATGAATCGAGAGAAATTTTTTCAAAAGATGAACTGATTGAGGCATTTTCTTTGCAGGGGATCAATCGTGCCAATTCCATCTTCGATGTCAGAAAAGATGATCCAAAATATTTCACCGATCCAAAAGCTATCAGCATCAACGCCCATTACCTGAGAACCATGCCGGTTGATCAGATCGAACCTTATGTTCGGGCGGAACTGGAAAAAGAAGGAATCTGGGAAACGGCCTATGAAAATACCCAGCGCGAGTGGTTTTTGGATACCATTGAACTGATTCGAAGCCGGTTTCATGTGACCACTGATTTTGCCACACGGGGTCGGGCCTATTTTTCAGATGATTTCCCCATCGAAGACAGCGCTCTGAAAAAAAATATTGTCAAGCATCCACAGCTTCAGAAATGGCTTCCGATGTTGGCGGATCGTCTGGAAGGTTTACAAAACTATACAGCTTCAGAAGCCGAGAATGTTATTCGCGATATGGCGAACACCCTCGACATTAAGCCCGGCGTATTGATCAACGGCATCCGAACCGTTGTGACCGGCCAGCTGGCCGGCCCGGGGCTGTTTGATATTTTAATCACCATCGGTCAGCGTCGTGTGGTGGACCGCCTCCGCAAAGCTCCGGCACTTTTTGATAAACAATAGAAAAAATAATTGTTTAGAAGATCAAGCGCTGGTAATCGTTAAATCAGGGTTTTTTATCGAAAGTTCATTTTAGAAAATAGGAATTAGGAATTAGAAAATAGATAACCATTATTTGTTTTTATTCGTGTTCATCCATGGTTTCCCTTTGTCTCTTCCCTCTTTTCTCTTTCCTAATTTCTGGTTTACAGACAATGGAGTTTTAAATATGACCAAACCCGAGTCAACACCTGCTTCTAACTTTATCCGGAATATTATTGCCGAAGATCTAAAAAACAATAAAAATGAGGGTCTTGTTGTGACTCGCTTTCCACCGGAACCGAACGGTTATCTTCACATCGGACACGCAAAATCCATCTGTCTCAATTTCGGCATTGCCGAAGAAAATGAAGGGGGGCTTTGTAATTTGCGATTCGACGATACCAATCCCAGCAAAGAAGAAGTTGAATATGTGGAATCGATAAAAGAAGATGTTCGATGGCTGGGGTATAATTGGGAGGATCGAGTTTTTTATGCATCTGACTATTTCGAACAACTTTATGAATATGCTATACAGTTGATCAAAACGGGTAAAGCCTATGTGTGCAGCCTGAATACCGAGGAAATCAGGGAAACTCGGGGAACGTTGACCGAGCCGGGTACCGAAAGCCCTTTTCGTTCACGATCCGCGGAAGAAAACCTGGATTTGTTCAAGCGGATGCGGGCCGGAGAATTCGAGGACGGCGCTCATGTTCTCCGCGCTAAAATCGACATGGCCTCGCCAAACGTGGTGATGCGAGATCCAACGCTCTATCGGATTCGAAAAATCCCGCATCACAGAACCGGAGATACGTGGTGTATTTATCCCATGTATGATTTTGCCCATTGCCTTTCAGACTCTATAGAAGGAATTACCCATTCTCTGTGCACTCTGGAATTTGAAAATAATCGTCAATTGTATGACTGGATACTCGATGAACTGGACGTGGATTGTCATCCCCAGCAAATTGAGTTTGCACGCCTTAATCTTAGCTATACAGTTTTGAGCAAACGAAAGCTCGTGGAACTGGTCAGAGGGGCACATGTGTCCGGATGGGATGATCCTCGAATGCCGACCATCAGCGGACTTCGCCGACGCGGCTATACACCGGAATCAATCCGTAATTTTTGTGAACGCATTGGTGTTGCCCGGCGGGACAGTACGGTGGACATCGCTCTGCTTGAGTTCAGCATACGGGAGGACCTGAACAAGCGGGCACCACGGGTGATGGGGGTTCTGGAACCGCTTCGGGTGGTTATCGATAATTATCCAGAAGATCAAGTCGAAGAACTCGACGCGCTGAACAATCCCGAAGACTTATCAATGGGCACACGGAAAATTCCTTTTTCACGCATCATTTACATCGAACAGGATGATTTCATGGAAGATCCCCCCAAAAAGTTCTTCCGCCTTGCCCCCGGTCGTGAAGTGCGATTACGTTATGCATATTTTATCACCTGTGTAGACATTGTTAAAGATCAAGAGACCGGCCAGATCATTGAACTTCACTGCACCTATGACCCGGCGACACGTGGCGGCTCATCTCCGGATGGACGCAAAGTCAAAGCAACGTTACACTGGGTTTCGGCCTCCCACGCCATCAAAGCCGAGGCGCGTTTGTATGATCATCTGTTTGTAAAAGAAAATCCTGATGAAGAAAAACATGTTGATTTTAAAACACATTTGAATCCAAATTCTCTGAAGATATATCCTTTTTTTGTCGAGCCCGGCCTAAAAGGCGCATCATCGGGCAGTAGATACCAGTTCGAAAGGCTCGGATATTTTTGTGTGGATTCCGTAGATTCTTCTGAAAACGCACTGGTATTCAACCGTACGGTGACATTGCGTGATACGTGGGCGAAAATACGAAAGAAACAACCGTAACAATCTTGGTATAAAGGATTAGGTTTTGGTCTGCCCCTGAAATGGGCATTTTTGTTAACATCGTATAAGTTAAAAGTGTCTAAAGTGATCTAAAGTGACTATTTATCCCGTACTAAACGGGGAAGTTATGGTATCGCTTCCCTCTCTCCGAGCTGTAGGCTCTACGAGCCGGAAGCCACTGATTTTATATTATAGATCGAATTCCTTAACTTTATCCGCCACCGATCTTTGGCAGATGTAGCTCACTTCAAACTTTAGTTCACTTCAAACTCTTCTATCAATTCTTTAGGCAGAACCATTTATCTCTGACCTGGCTAACTGGACCAGGTTTTCAATACAAAAAATAATTGAAATGAGGTGAAATTATGCCGATCTATGAGTTTTATTGCGATGACTGCAACACGCTGTTTAACTTTTTTTCAAAAACCGTTAACACAACCAAAAAACCCAAATGTCCGAGGTGCAAAACAAAAACGCTTTCAAGACAGATATCCTGGGTTGCCTTTACTGGGCGTGCCAAAGAAGACGGCGAGATGGAGGATCTTCCTTTTAACGAAAATCAAATGGAACGTGCCATGCAAATGCTGGCCAGTGAAGCAGATAGAATCAATGAGGATGATCCCAAACAGGCCGCTAATCTGATGCGAAAGCTTTCCGATATGACCGGAATTAAACTTGGAGACGGGATGGATGAGGCGTTAAGACGGATGGAAAAGGGTGAAGATCCGGAACAGGTTGAAGCTGAACTGGGAGATATCCTCGAAGAAGAAGACCCGTTTTCCCTTTCCGGCAAAAAAGGCGTGCGCCACAAAACAGAACGCAAAGAACCTTTCAAGGATGAAACGCTCTATGACCTTTAAGTCTAATTCAGCGAATCTTAAATATTTATTTTATTAGATTATAAAGCGTCTTTTCAATATCCGGATACTGGAATTCAAAACCGTTTTTTAGGAGTTTATCCGGAACCACTCGCTGGCTGCTCATTACAATCGTTCCCATTTCTCCCAAAAGGGTCCGAATCATAAAAGATGGCGCTCTCAAGAAAGAAGGCCTGCCCAGAACTTTACCGAGTGTTTTGGCAAAATCGCGATTTCTGACGGGATTCGGTGCACAAAAGTTTACAGGTCCTGTTATCTCCTGATGTTCAAGAACAAACATCACTGCTGACATAAGATCATCCAAATGAATCCATGGAAACCATTGATCCCCGCTTCCCAAGGGACCGCCGGCAAAAGATTTAAACGCTGGAATCATTTTAGCCAAAGCACCTCCGTCTTTTCCCAAAATCACACCAAAACGCATTGCAACAACCCTGGCACCTTTTTTTTCCGCCAGAAACGCCTCTTTCTCCCAATCAATAGAAACCGTTGCCAGAAAATCATTCCCCGGATGTGCCTCCTCGTTTAGAATTTCTTCGGCCCTGTCACCATAATATCCCACAGCAGAAGCGTTGCAAAGTACAATTTCTTTATGGCCGGGTATGGCTTCTATCAGGTTGCGTGTGGTAAGAATACGGCTGTTGTATATTTGCTTTTTATATCGCTCGCTCCAACGGTTGAAAATCGTTCGACCGGCAAGATTGATCAACACATCAACATCATTCATTGAATCCTGCCATGGTCCTTTTTCCGTGGTATCCGCCGATATGTAGCGAAAATTGTCATGACTGAGACTTTTATGGGCAGAGGATGTGCCGGCGGCAATAACCTCATGCCCTTCCCTTAAAAAATATCGGGCCAGGTTGGTGCCCACAAAACCGGTTCCTCCTGAAATGAATATCTTCATGGTTATGTTCCTCCTCAGTTTGATCACCAGCATCGTCATGAACGATGCGATAAATCGACCAAGTAACCCGAAAGCTTTTTATTTTTTTTAATACCCATCTTGTTCTTGTTGGCTGTGCCTGTAAAGATGACTTTTATTTTTCCGTTTATGATTTCAATATAAACACTCTTTAATACTTCACCATTTCAGCACTTAAAAAATAAAAAAATATTTAACCCCTTGAAAATCAAGGAAAGTGGTTTAAATTAGAGGTTGTCGAGTTTGTTTTCAACAAGATCGTTATTTAAACCAGCAAAACAACCCGAGAAGAAAAAAAAGCCCCTCCTTACTATAGATTTAAGGATAAGGGCTTAATTAAATCATTTTTACTGAGGAGTGCCGAAGGGGAGACTCGAACTCCCACGGAGAAACCCCCACTAGACCCTGAACCTAGCGCGTCTACCAATTCCGCCACTTCGGCATTTATAGCATCATTTAAGATTGATTTAATCCAAAGAGTACTCTATTATATTTTTTTTTGTTTTTGTCAAGGCCGATATTCGTCAACGGGAAAAATTAAAATGGAACTCATCGAACATATTGATAAAATTGAAAAACCATATAAAAACGCCGTGATTACCATTGGCAATTTCGATGGTGTCCACATCGGACATCAAGCGCTTTTTCATGAGGTGGTCGAAAAGGCTGAAATCCTTGGCGGCACTTCGATCGTGATGACCTTTGAACCTCATCCTGTTCGTGTTTTAAAACAAAACGGGCATTTGCCCCTCATCACGCTCTATGAACAAAAAATCGAGCTCATTGAAAAATCAGGTGTTGATGTTTTGATCTGCATCCCCTTTACCAAGGAATTTGCAGCAATATCGGCCAAGACATTTGTGGAAGATATCCTGTTAAAATCAATCGGTATGAGAGCCATTGTCGTGGGTAAAGATTATACCTTTGGAAAAAATCGTGAAGGAGATTTAGATCTTTTAAAAACCTACGCCCAAAATTTAGGGTTTGAAGTCATCGTTGCCGACTGGATTCAGACGTCAATGAATGGGCCGGGTCGAATCAGCAGTACGCGGACACGCGAACTTGTCGAAGAGGGCAAGGTCGATGAGGCTCAAAAACTTTTGGGTCGTTATTATCAGCTTAGGGGGATTGTCACGACTGGGCGCAACAGGGGTGGAAAGCTTCTTGGATTTCCCACGGCAAATATCAATCTTCACGACGAGCTTTGCCCCAAAAACGGTGTTTACGCAGTTACAGTGGAATGTATGGGGAAGAATTTTCAAGGCGTTGCCAATATCGGCTATAGCCCTACTTTCGACGATCATGTTTTTTCGGTGGAAGTTCATATACTCGACTTTAATGAAAACATTTATGGTCAGAAAATCCGGGTTAATTTTGTGCGACGCATTAGAGATGAAAAAAAATTTTCGAATATTGCCGAACTGTCTGATCAAATTAAAAAAGATATTGTAAAGGCACGTAAGATTCTTTCATAACGGATTATTGCTCAGACGAAAATATATTTGAATGCTCGTTGAAACGTTTTTTTAATAAACCTTTATGAGTCAGCAGTTCACGATTTGGGCAACAGCCCGCTGGTGCCTGTTTTTTTAAGATATCCGATTTTCGATGATACGCATATGAAAAAAAAAATAGGGATTTCTCTGATTCTGGGTCTGGTTGTATCGTTGCTTGCGCTTTTTCTGGCTTTCAGAAATGTCCCGTTTGATGATCTTATTATCTATCTCGCATCCATCAATTATGTATGGATATTACCGGCTGTTGTGGTTATTATATTGAGCTTTGTTTTGAGGGCATTTCGGTGGAAAATAATACTTGAATCGGCCGGTAAAGTCGGATTCTGGGCGTCATTTCATCCTTTGATGATTGGCTTCATGATCAATTGTATCCTTCCGGGAAGGGTGGGAGAAGTGGCCAGGCCTGTAATTTTACAGAAAAAGGAAAATATTCCATTTACCACGGGTCTTGCAACGGTTGGCGCTGAACGGGTGTTTGATGCCGGCATCTTGATTATTCTTTTTGCGGTACTTCTAGCCTCAATTGAGATAGATCCAAATCTCGATATTATTTTTGGTAAGTATCATCTCAATAAAGCAACCCTTATGGCTGTCGGCAGAGGAACATTCAAACTGTTTATAGTGCTTATTGTCGGAATGGCCCTGGTCGCTCTCAACAAAACCCGGACTGTGATAATTAATATCATCACAAAGATTCCGAGGATATTTTTTTCTGCGGGATCTGACTTTAAACAGAAGATACAAAAAAAAATTTGCGAACCTTTGGTGGGTATTGTTGAAAATGTTGCCACCGGATTTACATTGGTGAAATACCCCATGAAAATATGTGCCTGCTTCGGTCTGTCTCTTGTTATTTGGGGTCTTGCAGCCTTTTCGTATTATTTGGTGTCATTGGGTTGCCCGGGAATCGAATTGTCGTTTATTGAACTTACAGCGGTCATGATCATCATCTGTTTCTTTATCGCACTCCCTTCTGTTCCGGGCTTTTGGGGGATTTGGGAGGCAGGGGGCGTTTTTGCACTGTTACTGTTTGGGATTTCATCCAAGGACGCAGCCGGTTTTACTTTGGCCAATCATGCCATTCAAATATTCCCGGTTGTTTTTGTGGGACTTATTTCCGCAATGGTAACCAGTGTAAATATATTACAGGTTTCTTATGAAGAAAGGATTAATTTTGTATCGCGCCCGAACGATTCGGATTCAAATAAAATTATATAATATCAATAGTATAAATAAACAAGTTGTACAAATAAAACTATAATACAAGGTTATTCTATGGCGATACTGGAAATCGTAACATATCCGGATAAATTCCTTAGTCAGCCGACCCAACCGGTTGAAAACATCGATGGCACGATCCAGGACTTGATTGAAAACATGGCTGAAACGATGTACGTGGCCCCTGGCATTGGTTTGGCGGCCATACAGGTGGGGATTAACAAAAGTCTTCTTGTTTACGATGTCTCAGCCAAGGACGAAAAACGATCTTTACAGGTGCTGATCAACCCGAGAATTATATCGAGTGAAGGGAGTATCTTATCAGAAGACGAAGGGTGTCTGAGCGTCCCTGATTTTAGGGCCGACGTCAAACGATCCGCCGCCATTCTCGTTGAAGCCTTTGACAGAAACGAGAAACCTTTGCGGATAGAAGCGGAAGGCTTCCTTGCTGTGGTCCTTCAGCATGAAATCGACCATTTAAACGGCATTTTGTTTATAGACCGCATCAGCTCTTTGAAAAGGGGGATGTACAAAAGAAAAATACAAAAGAACTTAAGAAAAAAATGAAAAAAAAGGCCGGAATCATATTCATGGGCACGCCTCAATTTGCGGTGCCTGCTTTAAAGGCCCTTCATAAAAATGATCGAGATGTAACTCTGGTCGTTACCCAACCTGACCGGCCGAAAGGTCGAGGACGCAAACTCACGCCTTCCCCGGTTAAAGACGCGGCCATAAATCTGGGGTATACAGTCATTCAGCCATCATCCGTCCGAACAGTAGAATTCTCGAACTGCATCGAAAAAAATTCCCCTGACTTTATTGTGGTGGTTGCCTTTGGTCATATCATTCCGAAAAACATACTGACAATACCCAAAGTTGCAACCATTAATGTTCACGCATCACTCCTTCCCAAATATCGCGGACCAGCCCCGATCCAATGGGCCATCATTAATGAAGAAAAAGTCACTGGTGTCACGACGATGCTAATGGACGAAGGAATGGATACCGGTGATATCCTCTTTTCTTCCAAACTTGAAATAGCATCCAATGACACTTTAGACACCCTTTATTACCGTCTGGCTGATCTTGGGGCAGACCTTCTTATTCAAACCCTGAACGCTTACGAGACCGGCGACATCCATCCGACACCCCAGAATCATTCCCTGGCCACTTATGCGCCCATGCTTAAAAAAAGTGACGGTCGCATGGATTGGAAGCTGCCGGCCGAATCCCTTGAAGCCTTCATTCGCGGAATGACGCCATGGCCGGGTGCTTTTACTTTTCATGAAAAAAAACGCCTTAAAATTTTTAAGGCCAAGACCATTTTTTCGGATACCGAAGCACCTCCCGGAACCGTAATAAAAGGCTTTCCCGATGAACTGTGGGTCTCAACCGGAAGAGGTGTTCTGTCTATTAGGGAAATTCAGGAGGCGTCTGGAAAGCGTCTTTTAATTGAGGATTTCCTGCGGGGATACAAATTACCCCCTGGAACACATTTGCACTGACATGAAATCCAAAGAATCGATGGTGAATAACGCCCGGAAAACGTCGCTATATATCCTGAATACTCTGGATCAAGGGAATAAAACTTTAGACAACATATTGGATGAGGTTCTTTCTCATCAAACTTTCTTATCCAGAAAAGATCGTGCATTGCTTCAGGCCATTGTTTACGGCGTTCTTCGGTGGCGGGCAAAACTCGATTGGATCATCCATTATTTCTCCAAAACCCCTTTGAACCAAATCGATCCCAAAGTGATGAATATTTTGCGGATTGCACTTTTTCAAATCATCTATTTGAACCGGATACCTGTATCGGCTGCGGTAAACACATCCGTTGAAATGGCAAAATCTGTAACCGAGCCTTATGTTGTTCGCTTTGTCAACGCACTTTTGCGAAATGCTGCAAAAAAATATCAACATGTTTCCTTTCCCGATGTGAACCAAGACCCAGCATCTGCGTTGGCAGTGAAACAGTCGTTTCCAAAATGGCTGCTTAAAAGATGGCTGGATCGGTTTGGTTTGAAAGAAACCGTTTGGCTTTGTGATGCCATCAACACCATACCGCCCATAACCGTTCGCTGCAATACGTTGAGGATCCGCCGTGAAACATTGTGTAAATTTCTTGAAAAAGATGTGCAAGATATTGAGTATACTAAATATGCCCCGGATGGTGCCCTCTTCTTTAATCCAAAAAAATCTATCCCGGAAATGAAAGCCTTTGAAGATGGACTGTTCCAGGTTCAGGACGAAGCCGCACAACTGATTACATTTCTTTTAAACCCGAAGCCAGGCGAAACGGTTCTAGATGCATGTGCCGGTCTTGGCGGGAAAACAGGTCATATCTCCCAAATGATGAACAACCGTGGAAAACTGATTGCCATGGATAACAATGTTAAAAAACTTCATCGTCTTCAATCTGAAATGGTCCGACTCGGAATTTCAATGGTCACACCCTGCACCCACGATCTGAATGAACCTGTTGGAGATAAATCCCTTAACAAATATGATCGGATCTTATTGGATGCGCCGTGCTCGGGCCTGGGCGTTTTAAGAAGAAATCCGGATGCGAAATGGAATATATTGGAACAGGACCTGATTCGCCACGCAAAAAGACAGGCAACATTTCTGGACAACCTGGCGCATCAAGTGAAACCTGAAGGTCTCCTGGTTTATTGTGTTTGCAGCACGGAACCCGAAGAAAATGAATCTGTAATAAAAGGTTTTTTGAATAAACATAAAGATTTTGCTATAAAAAAAAATCCAGGAGGTTTACCGTATAAGGCACGTTCTCTCTTAACCGACAACGGATATTTAAAAACTTTTCCCCATCTCCATAACATGGATGGTTTTTTTGCTGTCTGTATGAAACGGAAAAGGTAGTTATGGTTTAAGGGTTTGCGCTAATTTTCTCCCGTTTTTATCCGGTTTTGGATTTCCAACCAGCCTCATAACTGCATAAGGATCGAGTTTTATATATTGCTGATAGGCTTCAAGTGATTTATGTCCGGTTGCTCTACGGACTATCTCGTCAGAAAAACCAGTTTCAACCCATTTTGAAGTTCTGGAGTGTCTCAGACAATGAAAAACAATACCAATTCGTTCACCCTTCTCATTTTTTGGTTTATCGCCATATATAATCCCAGCCTTTTCACAAGTCGCCTTCATTTGGGTTGTAATTAAGGCTTTGTAATATCTTTTCCCTTTGTTCATGAATACATAATCATAATGATTAAGCTCTTTAGTTCGGCGCTGAAACACTTTTTTCAGCCTTGCACTAATAGGGATCGTACGTCTTGCCCCGGTCTTTGTATCGAATATACCAAGGTCAATGTAATCAAGGACAGCCCCGGATATATGCTGTATATCAATATGAACCTGTC
>Ga0209536_100005656_pt1 | contig 19362 bp, 15 predicted proteins | sample DeeMarSeWOR28_12_FD_187461 | JGI IMG/M metagenome (GOLD analysis project Ga0209536, IMG submission 187461) | Marine sediment microbial communities from White Oak River estuary, North Carolina - WOR-2-8_12 (SPAdes) (version 2) | ecosystem: Environmental > Aquatic > Marine > Intertidal zone >...
GTGCCTGTACCGGTATCGAGGGCCAGCCGTTCGATCCGCGTCACCTCGGTCAGGTGTCGGACCGCCATGGCGACCGCCTCGGCCCGGGCACGCTGCTCGCGGGAGGCCGTCAGAGCATGATCCAGTCGCTCACGGCTCGTGAGTTCCACCAGGGCGAGACGCTCCCGGGCGCGTACGGCCTGCGCTGTCGCACCCGTGACTGCGCCTGATCGGTCGCCGCCGGTGAAGAGCGGATAGGAGACGCGGACCCCGACCTGCCACTCCAGCTGAACATCACCGTCGGGGATTGCCCAGAGTCCGTATCCGCCGAACCCCTCCAACCGCGGCCACCACGTCGCAGAAGCTGCCCGTCTTGCCCACTCGGCGGATTCGGCTGCATGGCGGGCCTCGAGCACGGTGGCGTTCGCGGCCTCGAGACGCTCGACTAGCGTCGTGTGCGCCGGGAGCGGGGGCGTCACCAGGCGCACGGGCGTCAGGTGATTCGCGCGTACCGCAGACGGGTCCATCCCGAGCATCCGTGCGAGCGATCGCTCGGCCGCGTCCAGTGTTGCCGCCGTCGTAATCCGGTCGGCATCGGTCTGCGCCACCGCGGCCTCGACCCGGAGCCGCTCGACCTCGGCCGCCTGGCCTTGCTCAAGCAGTTGACGCACCCGCGTGCGCTCGGCCTCGAGCGCTGCGAGATGCTCATCAAGTGCCGCGAGGATTTCTGCCGTCGACAGCACCCCCAGATAGCTGCGGGTAACGTCGATGATGAGCTGTGTCGTGGCCGCCACTCTGCTGGCGGCGGCCTGCTCCGTCCGCGCTCGGCTGCTCCGGATTCGTGCCGTGCGCCCTCCTCCGTCGAACAGCTTCCAGCCGAGGTCGATCCCACCTTGGATGAGGGTGCGGTCGAAGATCGGGAGCGCGTCCAGGGTCAGCTCGTGCAGCGGGTACGCGAGCATCGGTTCCTGGTGTTGGATCAGGGAAGCGCGAAGCGAGAGCTGCGGCAGCCAATCGGCACGTGCTCGTGTCAGATCGGCACCCGCGGCATCGTAGTCGGCCTCAGCCACGCGAAGCGACGGATGGCTGGCGGTCGCCCGCGCCAGCGCCTCGAGGAGGGTGAGGACTGAATCTGGTGTCGCTGCCTGCTGGGCCGATGCGCCGGACGGAACAGCACCCACACACACGAGGAGCAAGGCGCCGGCGCTCCGGGCCGATCGACGGGACTTCATGGGCTCTCCCAGGTGTTGCGGTGGGGCGCGAGTCCGCTCCGGACGAACCGCACGTGGCTCTCGATCAGCTCGGAGCGCGTTCGGGCATCCTCCTGATCGATGCCGATCGCCTGCTGTAGCGCACGGCGCACGACGGCCATCCAGATGGGTTGTGCGACGATGCTGAGGGCCAGGAGCCGAGGATCGCCCTGGCGGACCGAGCCGTCACGCTGTCCTTCGGCGATCATGCCGACGAGAGCCGCATGGTTGGCCCCGAGGGTGTCCACGACTGTCTGAGGCATTGGGCGGGCACTCGCGAGCTGCTGCACCATGAAGCGGGGCAGGTCAGGATGGTCCCGCAGGTGCTCGAACAGCTCCCGCACGGACAGCTCGATGCGGTCGAGCGGAGACAAGTCACGGGCGGCGACCCTGGCGATTCGTTCGCGCAACGGAAAGGCGAGCGACTCCGCCACCGCCTCGTAGAGGGCTTCCTTGGAGCCGAAGTGATACGTGACCGCTCCGAGGTTCGCGCCGGCTCGGGCCGTCAGCGCACGCATCGACGTGGCGGCGAAGCCATGTTCTGCGAACATGGCTCGGGCAACATCCAGCAGTGTTTGCGCAGTTCCTCGAGCGTGAGACATACGTATGAATATAGTCAAACGTATGTATTAGCAAGGGTAATCAGGTAAGCTTTCTTCCTGAAGAGACGTACTGATTGACTGCGCTTGTGTTAGCGGCGTCGCAGCCAGGTCTCTGGGTCGAGTGCGATCCCACCCTGACCGCGAATCTGGAACTCGATGTGGGGACCCTCGTCCGACCCCGCGCCGCCGGAAAGGCCGACCACCTGCCGAGGTGCGACGGGTGCGTCCACGCCGACATCTATGCGGGAGAGGTAGAGGTAGAGCGTGTAGTAGCCGCCACCGTGGTCCAGCAGGACGGTTGGACCGTAGGTACCGAAGGGTCCCGCGTGCTGCACGACGCCGGCCGCAACGGATCGGACGGGGGTGCCGACCGGCACGGCGATGCCGACGCCGTGTTGGCGGACGGCGGTGTCGTCGGGACCGGCTTGGCGTCCGAACCGATAGAGGACCCGGCCGTCGACCGGCCACTCGAGTGTACCGATGCTCGCCTCGGTGATCGAGCCGGCTGTAGCCGGGTTGCGGGCGCGCTCGCGTTCCAGCGCCGTGATGATGTCGGTGAGACGCTGCTCGTCGCGGGCGAGTGCCGTGAGCCGCTCGGCTGCGGCCGCGGCGGAGGCGCGCGTGGTCTGCAGTGCCCGTTGGCGCCGCTGCTCCAAGGAAACGTAGCGACTCAGTTCACGCTCCCGGTCGCTCCGCTGGCGATCCAACTCGCCGTAGACGGTCACCAACTCCCGTCGGCGCAGTCCGACGCGGTCGCCCAGCTCCGCGATTTCCTGTGTCAGCGCCCGGTCCTGCCGGCTGACCAGATAGAGATACTTGTAGCGATTCAGCAGGTCGCCGAAGCTCTCGGCCGCAAGCAGCACCTCGAAGACCCACAGGGGACCGCGCTTGTAGATCTCCGCGAGCCTGGCCTCGAGGATCGCCTGTTTCGCTGCCAGCGCGTCCTGCGTCATCATGAGCTCGAACGTGACCGTGTCCAGCTCGGACGTCAGCGAGCCGATTTGGCGGTCCAGTTCGTTGACGATCCGTCCCGTCACCGCCTTCTGGCGCTCGAGGTTCTCGAGCTCGGTGCCGATGGTCTGAGCCTGCCCACGGAGCCGGTTGATCTCGTTCTCGATCTGCCTGCGCTCCTCACGGATCTGTTCGAGCCGCTGCTGATTCTCGCGGATCTGGCGGGTGACGCTGGTCCGCTCTTGGGCGCCGGCCGTCGGCGCGACGGCGGCGGTCAGGAGCGCGAGCGTGAGAACAGCCTTGCCGCTCACAGGGGTGGGAGGTGGCGGTTCACGCTGGTCGCGCTGGCCACGAATCCGAGCACCGTGCCGATCAGCAGGAACAGCAGCATCTGGCCGGCTGAGAAGAACGTCGCCGTGAACAGCGAGCGGGAGACGGCGAGATAGGCCGCGTAGTCCAGTGCGATCGCAAGCAGACCGCCGAGTACACCCTTGATTGCGCCGTCGAGCAAGAATGGGCGGCGGATGAATCCGTCGGTGGCGCCTACGAGCCGCATGATGTGGATCTCACGGTTGCGCGCCAGTACCGTCATCCGAATGGTCGTGCCGATGATGATCACGGCCGCCGCGGCGAAGGCGATCCCAATGACGAATCCGACGGCCGCGGCGATGTCGCGCAGGCGATCGAGCTTCTCGACCCAGTCGCCGCCGTAGCGCACGTCTTCCGCGAAGCGGAATCCCGTCAGTCGATCGGCGACCGTCGCAACGTGCTCGGCATCGCGGTAGCCTTGCGCGAGCCGAATCTCGAGCGACGCAGGCAGGGGATTGTCCGTCAGATCGGCGAACACCCCCTGAAACTCCACCAGCTCACTACGGGCCCGCTCGAGCGCCTGCTCCTCCGTCACGTACGTGACGCCTTCGACCTCCGGGAAGGCCTGAATGTCCCCGATGGCGACGGTGACGACGTCCACGGGAGTACCCCGTTGCAGGTACATCACCACTTCCACACGCTCGGCCACGCCGCTCAGTGCCTGGCGCAGGTTCAAGGCGACCAGGCTGAACAGGCCGAGGACGAACAAGGCGAACCCGATCGTCGTCACGGCGAGTCCGGAGAGGAGCGGCGCGCGTCGGAACGACAGCAGAGCCTCGCGCAGCGTGAGTCTCATCGTTCCTCCGGCAGCGGATCGTGTGCCTCTGCGCCGGAGTCATACACCAGCGCGCCCTCCTTCAGCTCGACCGTCCGATAGCTGGTCTGGCGCACCAGGTCGAGGTCGTGCGTGGCCATGAGAACGCCGGTGCCGGTCGCATTGATGTCACGGAGCAACTGAAACACGCCGCGCGTAGCACGCTCGTCGAGGTTGCCTGTCGGTTCGTCGGCGAGAATGACCAGCGGGTCGTTCACCAGTGCCCTGGCAATCGCCACGCGCTGCTGCTCGCCACCCGACATCTCCCGCGGGAACGCATGCGCCTTGGCGGCCAGTCCCACCTGCGTCAGCACGCGCATGACCTTGGGCGCGATCGCGGAGCGACGCGTGCCCGTGACCTCGAGCGCGAATGCGACATTCTCCTCGGCCGTGCGGTCGTCGAGCAGCCGGAAGTCCTGGAAGACGATCCCCAGCCGACGCCTGAGCCGCGGAATGTCCTTCCGCTTCAGCTCGGACGTACGCATTCCGGACACGATCACCGAGCCACCCGTCGGGAGGTCGTCGGCATAGACCATCCGGAGGATCGTGGACTTGCCGGCACCCGAGTGGCCGGTGAAGAACACGAACTCGCCCTTGCCCACCTGAAACGTGACGTCCTTGAGGGCGAGCGACTTGGGAAAAGCCTTGAAGACTTGCTGGAATCGTATCACGGGCTAGAGGTCGGCGAGAGCGTCCGCGAAGTCGGCGATGATGTCGGCGATGTCCTCGATACCGAGGCTCACCCGCAGGAACCCGTCCGGAATGCCCTGGAGGCTGCGCTGCTCGGATGTGAGGGCTGCGTGCGATGTGAAGCGAGGCTCCGACACGAGCGTCTCCACGCCGCCCAGGCTCGGCGCATGGGACGCGACGCGAAGCCGGCGCAGAGCGGCCTCCGCCGCCGCCGCACCACCGGCGAGCTCGAGACCGACCATGCCGCCATACCCGCCGAGGATGCGGGCGGCGATCTCGTGATCGGGATGATCGGGCAGTCCCGGGTAGTGCACTGCGCTCACAGCGGGGTGTGTCGAGGCCCACTCCGCAAAGGCGAGCCCATTCGCGTTGTGTCGCTCCATTCGCACCGCCAGCGTCTTGAGCCCACGCTCGGCGAGCCAGGCAGCATGCGGATCGGATGACTGCCCCCACACCTGCATGAGTCGGCGGACCTCTTCGATCACCGAGTCCGTGCCGGCCACCACGCCACCGATCAGGTCAGAATGGCCGTTCAGGTACTTGGTGGCGCTGTGGATGACCAGGTCGGCACCGGCGTGCAGTGGACGGAAGTTGACGGGTGAGGCAAAGGTCGAATCCACGATGAGGGCCATCCCGCGCTCGCGGCAGAACGCTGCGATGGGGCCCGGATCCGGTACCCGCATGAGCGGATTCGTCGGTATCTCCACGAAGACGGCCCGCGTGGTCTTCCGCACGTGTTGCCGCCAGTTGCGTGCATTGTCGGGCGCGAGCAAGCTGACCTCGATCCCGAGCTTGCCGAACTCCTCGGTGAACAGCCGCCTCGTCCCTCCGTAGATCCACTCGCTGGCCAGGAGATGATCGCCCGGCCGTAGCATGGCGAGGTGTGCGAGGGCGGTGGCCCCCATTCCGCTCGCCAGGAAGATCGCCCGCTCGGCGCCCTCGAGGGCTGCGAGCTTCTCGGCAAGCACGACCTGGTTGGGGTTGTTCCCGTACCGAGTGTACAGCACCTCGTCGCTGGAGCCGATCGGGTGATGGAACGTGCTGGATTGGTAGATAGGTGTCGCCAACGGCGACCGGTCGGCGACGCGATGCACCTCGCCGTGGATGGCGCGGGTCGAGGGGCCGGGCGACGGTCGGGTCATCCGGTACCGGGAGCGGATGCCGCGCCGTGGCCGGGCATCTGAGGGTCGCGCAGCAGCGTCAGCAGCTCGTGGGCCGTCGCCTCTGGAAGCACGTCGGTGCCGAGCGTCCGTCCGGTGATGGTCGAGAGGGTGTCGGCGACGGCCTCGGGTACGTGCCCGAGCACTCGGATGCGCCCTTCGCGGTCCCGCGCGATCGCCGCGAGCCCGTGACGTTCGAGCACGGGCTCGATGGCCTCGCAGTGCGAGGCTGTGACACCCTGAAACAGGAAGTAGTGGGCTCGGCCGTGTTGGAGCAGTAGCTTCCCGACGATCTCGTCCGCGCAGGAGTAGTCGAGGAGCCGCACGGTCCCGAAATCGATGACCGCCACCTGCTCGCCGGTAACCGCCTCGAGCTCCTCTTCGATGCCGCCGCGCACGGCCTGGCCAGTGGGCCGTGTCACCAGATCGCCGTAGCGGCTCGAGACGGTGCGTTGCAGAATCGTCTTCAGATCGATGTGTTGCATAGCCTCACGTAGCGTCTTGCGCAGGAACGATCATGAGTACTTGGCTCCCCGGAAACGCGGCCAGCCCGTCCGTCAGCGGTTCGTCGTCATCCCACGGGGGCACGATCGCGATGCGGGCTGCTCCGCTCCGCACGGCGAGTTTCCCCGACCAACGATTGACGTACCGGGCGATGCCACCCAGGCCCTGGCCGCGACCGGGATCGCGAAACCTGCTTGCTCCATGGAACAGCGCAGCTTCGAGCGCAGTCGCGTCGCTCCAGCGGTCGCCGAAGCGGTCGGACTGCGTGGCAGCGAGGGACCGGCGAAAGCCGATGCCTGCGTCAGCCACGCCGATGACCACCACGCGCCTCCCAAGGCGCCGCCTCCAATTGTATGCTTGCACCGCGACCCAGCCAGAGGTGCCGGCGTGCTCTACAATATTCTGGCATGCCTCCGAAAGTGCCATAGCGAATCCCATCGCCGCCGTCGCCTCGAGTCCGAGCTCAGCGAGGATTGCGGCGGAGCGGTCCTGAATCGACTCCACCACACCGTGCACGTCGTCTGAGCCGCGGACGGGCGTGATCGCGAGCAGCACGTCCGACGAGTGGCTCGGCGCGACACGGGGGATCTTGCCATGCAACTCGAACCAGTCCTGGGCATGTTGGAAGAACCCTGCACGACCCCAGTAGTGCGCCACGTCACGGTCGCTCGGCACCGTCAGCAGCGGCCGCTCGGGTCCGTGCTCCGCTGCCCACTGCCCTGCCACGAGCAGGCCCACGAGGCCAAAGGGGGATGCCCACTGGGTGGCGTGCGCGTCGAACAGGATGCGGTCGTCCGCAAACTCCCCGCATGCAGTGGCAAACTGCTCGAAGGTTCGGTCGTCGAACTGGCTCGGGATGTCCACGACGCGCGTCATTGACGGACGATTTCTCCGCGGAGATGATGGTGCAGTCCGGTCGCACCGCGGTACTGCACGTTGCGCGCGGCAGTGGCGTTCGCTGCCTGGACGGCGTCCGGAACGGCCGCGCCGGCCAGCAGCTGCGCTACCATCGTGCCGCCGAACACGTCGCCGCAGCCCGTCGGATCGAGTGGGTCTACCGCCGGGGCGGCGATGCGCTCGGTCGTCACCGGTGCACCCGGATGCTTGCGGCGCTCTCGCATGTGGACGAACGATCCTCTTCCCGTTGTGAAGTACACCGCACCGCGCTCCTCGAGCGTGACCAGCATCAATCCGACTCCACAGCGAAACGCGGTGGCGGCGACCGCCAACGGGTCCTCGCCGATGAGCCGGAGCTCATCCTCGTTCAGCTGCACGGCGTCGAAACACTCGAGCCAACACGTGACGTCCGGCAGTCGTCGCGGCACGCGGAGCCCCTCCGGTGTCACGCCGAGCAGCAGGCTGTGCAGATCGGCGTAGATCGGACCGTCGAATCCGTGGCGCAGCTGCTGCGCCGTCTCGAGCGACATCTCGAAGCCGGAGATGAAATTAACGTAGATGGCGTCGAGGTCCCGGACCAGTGGTCCCAACTCTGGCCATCGCCATGCGGGAACACCGCCCGAGAGGCGCTCCGCGCGGCGGGTCGCTTCCGCGTAGCGGATCGTCACGCGGTTGTTCGGCTCGTCGACCTCGATGAACCGCGCTGCCCCCGACCGCTTCGTCAGGGCCAGCAGAAAGGTGTTGGCGCGTTCCGCCAGATCGCGGCCCACTTTGATGAGCGGCACCATCTCCCACTCGGGCGGTAGCGAGACCTCGAGCGCTGCCAGCGCGTAGGCGATTCCCCCCCATTCCTCGACCGGCCGTGCGCTGTCGCCTCGGCCGTGGATCGTATCCCACACCATTGTCCCCACAATGCCGAGACGCTTCACGCGGCTCCCCAGCTCTGCACCTTGAACGCCGCCACCGCGCCGAAGACGCCCGCCGTATCGGTCAACTTGCCCGGCACGATTTCACACCGCTCGACCGCCGCCTTGAAGGCCCGTCGGGCCACCTCGGACCCCAGCGGATGGAACAGCCGGGCTCCGGCGGCGGTGACGCCCCCACAGATCACCACGATCTCGGGGTTGAAGATGTTGATCAGGCTCGCCACACCGGCGCCGAGGAAGCGCGCTGTGTCGCGGATGACCTCCTGCGCATACTCATCGCCGTCGCGTGCGGCATCGTACACGATCTGGGCAGTGATTGCGGAGAGGTCCCCTCCCACGTAGGCGCCAAGCCGGCTCAGTGCTCCTGCTTCGATCCCCTCGACGGCCCGTTCGGCGATCGCCGTGCCGGAGGCGTAGGCTTCGAGGCAGCCGTAGTTGCCGCACTTGCAGCGGCGACCGGTCGAGTCGATGGTCATGTGCCCGATCTCGCCGGCAATGTCGCTCGCGCCGTGGAAGATCTGGCCTCCGAGCACGATGCCGCCGCCGATACCCGTGCCGATAGTCAGGCCGATCACGATCTCGGCTTCCCGCGCGGCACCACGCCACCATTCGCCGAAGATCGCGCAATTGGCGTCGTTGTCGAGCACGGCCGGCAGGCCGACTGCCTCGCTGGCGCGCTCCCGAAGGGGGTAATTTCGCCAACCGAGGTTCGGCGTGAGCCGGACGACGCCCTTCCCGATGTCGATCGGCCCGGGTGCGCCAAGGCCGATGCCGACCACCTCGGGCGCCGTTCCCAGTGACGATCGTGCGTCGTCGAGCGAGCGGTCGACCATCTTGGCGATCTGGGCAACGATGGCGTCGGGACCCTCGCTTACGAGCGTCCGTTCCTTGCGCATCCCGTAGACCGTACTGCCGTCCTCCGGAACGGTGCCCACGACGACGTTCGTGCCTCCGATGTCCACTCCGACGATGTACCGCATGCTCGCGCTCCTGGCTCTCGCTAATCGACGCGCAGGACGGCGAGAAACGCTTCCTGGGGAATCTCGACCGCCCCGACCTGTTTCATCCGCTTCTTGCCCTCTTTCTGCTTCTCGAGCAGCTTGCGTTTGCGGGTGATGTCGCCGCCGTAACACTTGGCCGTAACGTTCTTCCGCAGCGGCCGCACCGTCTCCCGCGAGATCACCCGCGTGCCGACCGCCGCCTGGATCACCACCTCGAACAGCTGCCGCGGGATCAACTGCTTCAGCTTCTCGACGATCTTACGTCCCCAGTCGTACGCCTTCTCGCGATGGATGATGACGCTGAATGCGTCGATGGGATCGCCATTGATCAGCATGTCCAGCTTGACGAGATCACCGGCGCGGTAGCCGGCCATGCCGTAATCCATCGACGCGTAACCGCGTGTGACGGTCTTGAGCCTGTCGTAGAAGTCGAGGATCACCTCGGCGAGCGGTAATTCCCAGTCGAGCTCGACCCGTGACGGATTGAGATACTGCATGCCGAGATACTCACCGCGACGCTCCTGGCACAGCTGCATGATGGCGCCGATGTAGTCGGGCGGTACCGTGACGCGCGCACGAATATACGGCTCCTCGACACGCTCGACTCGCGAGCCGGTGGGCAGGCGCGTCGGATTCTCGATCACGTCCTGCGACCCGTCGGTGAAGTAGACGTGGTATTCGACGTTCGGCACGGTGGCGATCAGGTCGAGATCGAACTCCCGCTCGAGGCGCTCGCGCACGATCTCCATGTGCAGGAGCCCGAGGAAGCCGCACCGGAAGCCGAATCCCAGCGCCACCGAGGTTTCGGGCTCGTAGTGGAGCGATGCGTCGTTCAGCTGCAGCTTCTCGAGGGCATCGCGCAGGTCCTCGTACTGGGCGCTGTCCGTGGGGTAGAGCCCCGCGAACACCATCGGGTGAACCTCGCGGTAGCCCGGGAGCATCGCGGTTGCCTGCTGGTTGGCATCCAGTACGGTGTCGCCTACTCGGGTCTCGCGCACCCCGCGAATGTTGGCGACTACGTATCCCACCTCGCCGGCCTCCAAGGCGTCCGTCGGGCGCTGACCGAGCTGGAGGTAGCCGACCTCCGCGACCTCGTAGCGGTCCTCCGGATGCGTGCCGAAGGCGATCTCCATCCCCTTGGCGACCCGCCCGTCCACGATCCGCACGCTTGGGATCGCACCGCGGTACCGGTCGTAGTAGGAGTCGAAGATCAGCGCGCGCAGGGGTGCGTCGGGGTTGCCGGACGGTGGAGGGACCTTGTGGACGATCGCCTCGAGGACATTGCCGATCCCGGTTCCCTCCTTGGCCGAGATACGCATCACGTCGTCCTCCCCGCCCCCGATCAGATCGATGATGTCCCGAGCGCATTGGTCGGGCTGTGCGGCAGGCAGGTCGATCTTGTTCAGGACGGGAATGATCTCGAGCCCGGCGTCGATGGCGAGCAGCAGATTGCTGACGGTCTGGGCCTCGATCCCCTGGCTCGCGTCGACCACCAGAATCGCCCCTTCGCAGGCATTGAGGGAGCGAGACACTTCGTAGGTGAAGTCGACGTGCCCGGGAGTGTCGATGAGGTTCAACTCGTAGCGCTCGCCGTCGGCCGCCGTGTAGTGCATCCGCACGGCGTTGAGCTTGATGGTGATCCCCCGCTCTCGCTCCAGGTCCATCGTATCCAGGACCTGCGCTCGCATCCGGCGCTTCTCGAGCGTGGCCGTCGATTCGATCAGGCGGTCAGCCAAGGTCGACTTCCCGTGGTCGATGTGTGCCACGATGCAAAAGTTCCGGATCTGGGCCTGGCGCATGGGCGGAATATAGTGGCGCAACGGCGGACTGCGGGCAAAGGGGAAACGGGACGGGGGAAGCGGGCGTGCACCGTCAGGCAAGCCGGATGTACGGGGCACTTGGCCGGGGCAAAGGGTGCGTGACGGCCGATCCGACGAGGCCAGCCCGGCGATGGACTCGGCGAGGCGCCGATGCGGAGTGCTGGAAGCGGCATGGCGGGACGGCGGAGCGAGCCGTAGGTTGGATCGCGTGAGCCTCTTGCTCCGACCTCGCCACGCCGGCCGGGCAGTCGTGCTGCCGGTCGCCATCGCGCTCTCCGCTTGTTATGGCGATACGGGTGGGGGGACGGGATTCCTCGAACATCTCTATCATGGCCGGCCTGGTGCGTTCCTGCAGGTGTCCTCGTACGACACGACAGGGGGCAACCGCGACCGCCTCGAGATCGCAGCCGGCGACTCTGCGGTGCTGCTCGACGAGACGGGCCCGGGAGTGATCCGCCGCATCTGGATCACGGTGTCCAGCAGCGATCCTCACTACCTACGCCGCATTGCGCTCAGGATGTATTGGGATGGAGAGACCGAGCCATCCGTAGCCGTTCCGCTCGGCGATTTCTTCGGCAACGGCTTCGACAAGCGTCACTACCTGTCTCTCCCGATGGGTGTGTCGAGCGGGGGGTTCTACTGCTACCTGCCCATGCCGTTCCGCCGGCGTGCCCGCATCGTGATCGACAACGGCACCGGCAGGGAAATCGACGCCTTCTATTACAACATTGGACTGGAGCGAGACCCGCGGCTCCCCCGTGATCTGCGGACCTTTCATGCGGTGTGGCACCGTACGCAGCGGACGGTCGACGGCGTCCCGCACACCGCGCTCGAGGCCGAGGGGAATGGCGCGTTGGTGGGACTGTCGCTCAACGCGGAGAGCTACGACGACCGCCTGTGGTTTCTCGAGGGTGACGAGATCTTCGTGATCGATGGAGAATTTCGCGGCCAAGGCACGGGAACCGAGGATTACTTCAATGGCGGTTGGTACTTCGATCGGGGCCCGTTTGCCGGTGCCTTCCACGGTCTGGTCGTGAAGGATGACGAGCGCGGCCGAATCGCGGCGTACCGCTGGCACGTGCCCGATCCGGTGCCATTCCGCTCCTCCATCGCATTGACGCTGGAGCACGGTCACGCCAACGAGGAGTTGGCCGACTACGCAACGGTTGCCTACTGGTACCAGACCGAGCCGCACCGTCCCCTTCCGCCCCTTCCACCGCCTGACTGGCGACGGGTGCTCGCGGTCAAGATCCCACGCAGCGCCGTTCTTGCCGACTCGCTCGTCGCCGCACCGACTGCGGGGGGGCTCACGGTAGGGGTCGCCGTGCCGCGACCCGACCGCTACGAGGTCGTGCTGTATCCGAAGGCCGCACCGGATTCGACGGTTGTGCAGTTGCCGGATGGGAGGCTCCGGACCATCCCGCCGTCGGTCGACGAGAGCGGGACCGAACTGCCGCCGGTCTCGCTGGGAATCTTGCGGGTCCGCGACCGGCTGGAGCTCGATCTCAGTGGCACCGGTGTCGAGCTACCGGCGGCGATTGATGTCCGGCCCGTGCGCCACTGGGCGCAGGCGTGGAGCGTCGTCGGTCCATTCCCGAGTCCCCGCACGCTGGGCACAGAGCATTCCGGGGCGCTCGACAGTGTCTTTGGACCTGAGCTCGATCCGTCACTCGATGCAGTCTATCCGGGGGTCGCCGGCGAGGAAGTTCGCTGGCAACGTGCCTCGGCCAGTGGCGACGGTCAGGTCCGGCTCAATCCGTTGTTCGCCCCCAATGACTGGGTTGCAGCATACGCGCAGACCTTTGTGTTCAGCCCGGACGACAGGGAGGCAACGCTCCTCCTCGGGGCCGACGACGCGCACGTGTTATGGGTCAACGGGATCCGCGTGTCTCAGCGGCAGGGCCGGCACATCTCCCAGGCGGACGAGCTGGAAGTGCCGGTCCGGCTCGAGGCGGGCTGGAACCGGGTGCTGCTGAAGGTGGCCGACCTCGATGGGGGTTGGGCGTTCCAGCTCAGGGCGGCAGATCCGGATGCGGTACTGTCGTGGGGCGTGCGCGACGATCAGTAGCGAGGGGGCACTCACGGGGCACGAGATCACGGGAGACGAGACGGTATGCAACTGACGACGAGGATCCCTTTCACTTCCGCCACGTTGCTGATCACAGCCGCCGCGTCAGGCATCACGCAGACCGTACCGCGTCCGGATCAGCGCGTCGAGGCCAGCAACGGCGTCGTGGCCGCCGCACACCCACTGGCGGCACGTGCGGGTCTCGACATGCTGCGGAGCGGCGGAAACGCGGTCGACGCAGCCATCGCGACCGCCTTCGCCGTTGGCGTGGTGGAGCCGATGATGTCCGGCATCGGTGGTGGGGGATCGCTCACCCTCTGGCTCGACTCCGCGGGCACCGCGTGGCATGTGGAGTTCTACCCCTCCTCGCCCGGAAGTCCCGACTACGCGCTCGACAGCGTCGATGAGGACGAGGCGATCCGCGATTCGCTGGTTCCGCCCGAGCGCTGGGCGGCCGTGCCCGGTGCCGTCGCCGGCTTGCTGGCGACGCATGAGCGATTCGGCCGCCTGCCGCGGGAGACGGTGCTCGCGCCGGCCATCCGGTTGGCCCGCAGTGGGTTCCCAGTGCACGCGCTGCTCGGAGCGGTGATCGTCGAGGAACGTGAGAAGCTGCAGTACGATCCACGAGCACGGGAGCTGTTCTTGCCCGAGGGCTCGCCACTGCAGCCGGGAGATACGCTGCGGCAGCCCGACCTCGCCGCTACGCTCGCGCTGATCGCGCGTGAGGGGCGGGACGGCTTCTACCGGGGGCCGGTCGCGGAGCAGGTCGTGGCTGCGCTGAGACGAGGCGAGAACCCGATCACGCTGGCCGATCTTGCGGCGTTTGAGCCGCGTTGGCGCCGACCGCTGTGTGGGATCTACCGGGGATTCACGGTGCTGTCCGCCCCGCCTCCCCTGGCGGGAAGCGAAGTGCTGCAGACGCTCGCGCTCCTGGAGCCCTTCGATCTTGAGGCGCTCGGCCTCCCGATCACAAGCGGTGAGGCGCTGGCTGCCGTGGTCGATGCGATCCGCGTGGCGCGCACGGACTACGATCGCTGGATCGGCGATCCGCGGGATGTCGGGGTGCCGGCCGTCGGGATGGTAAGCGCGGAGTATGCCGACGAGCGACGGGCAATGGTTGGGATCGGCACGGTGCCCGACACGCTGGCTCCGGGCGATCCCTGGGACGAGGAACGCATCCCACTGCCCGACGCGTGTGCGCTGGCCGGTGCCTTTCCGCCGACGACCTTGCCGCGTGCGGAGGACGAGCCGACGCCGGTCGGATCGTCAGGAGAGGATGCACAGACCACCCACCTCTCGGTGATCGATGCCGACGGGAATGCCGTCTCGCTCACGTACACTTTGGGCTTGTACTTCGGATCCGGTGCCTACGCGGCCGGTGCGTTCTACAACACGGCCGCCGCCAACTTTGGCGGCCCGGCCGCGAACCGTCGCGGGCCGTTCCGTGCGCCCCGCTCGAGCACGACGCCCACCCTCGTGCTCGAAGACGGTCGCATTCGCATGGCGGTAGGCTCACCGGCGTCCGGCCGCATCGCCCCTGCGATCGTGCACACGATCCTGTACACGCTCGATTACGGGCTCGATCCGTGGACCGCAGTTGCGATGCCTCGGGTGTATCCGTTCTTCGACAGCCGTGAGGTCCGGCTCGAGATGGGCTTCGCCGCAGAGGCCCTCGCGGAACTGAGTGGGCGAGGCTACGAGCTCACGGTGCGTCCGGCGTACGACATGTACTTTGGCGGGGTGCACGTGGTGCTCGTCAGCGACGACGGGACCTTGATCGGTGCGGCCGACCCGCGCCGGGAAGGAGTGGCGGTGGGGTACTAGTCGGATGGACGGATGGACGGATGGACGGATGGACGGCTCCATCCACCGCCCATCCATCCGGTGGCCCATCCGCCCGACCGCCCGGCCGCGTGTGCGCCTAACCGCCTAACCGCCCAACCGCCTGTCCGCCCCTCCGCCTAGGACACCACCCGCTCGTAGCTCTCCGGATTCCACTTCGGCCGCTCGGCAGCGTTCGCGATCTCGATGCCGAGGAACAGCATCAGTTGCACGATGCGCGACTCCTTCTCGGCGTCGATCTTCTCCGGCTCGTCCGTCACCTGATGGTAGTCCTCGTGCGTCCCGTTGAAGAAGAACAGAATCGGCACGCCGCGCCGGGCGAAGTGGATGTGGTCCGAACGGTTGTAGAAGTTCTCCTCGGGCCACAGGTCGTCGATCGCGGTCATATTCAGCTCGGGATGGGCGGCATTGACCCGCTCGAGCGTGTCGCCCAGATCGGAGTGCTCCTTGCCGATGACGACGATCGTATCGGTCCAGTTCCGGCCGACCATGTCGGCGTTCACGTTCGCCACCATCTGCTCCACCGGCACCGGGGGGTGCTCCGCGAAGTAGGCCGATCCCCACAGGCCCTTCTCCTCGCCGCTGACCGTCAGGAAGATGACCGACCGCTTGGGCCGGGGATGGAGTGCGGCGAAGGCCTCGGCCAGCTCGACGATGGCCACGGTTCCCGAAGCGTTGTCGTCGGCACCGTTGCAGATGGAGTCTGCCCCCCGCGCGGCGCACGATCCCTGGTCCGTCGTGCCCGAGTGGTCCATGTGCGCACTGAAGACGAGGTACTCGTCCTTGAGCACGGGATCGCTGCCCTCGAGGATTCCGACCACATTGGGGGCGCTCTCGTCACGGACGGTCTCGAACGCGAGCCGCACGTCCATCTGCACATCTTCGATGGGTGTGACAGTGAAGGGGGCGTCGGCCGCGCTGTTGACCAGAGCCGTGTCGAGCCCCTGGGCGGTCAGTAGCTCGGTGAGGGCGCCGGCACGGAGCTGGAAGAACCGCGTGCCGCCGTCCTGGCTCCCTATCTGTGGTCGCGGACGCCGCTGCCCTGCGGCCATGCGCTCCCAGATTGCCTGCGATGCGTGGCTCACCAAGAGCACGGCGCCGAACTCCCTGGCCTGCATGGCGGGGAACAGTTCACGAAGCGACTGCATGGACGCGGTAACGATCAGGATGGCGCCGTCAGGCACCGCCTCCAGGGCCGAGGGGCCGCCTGTGCCGCCACTGAACACATACGGCACACCTGACGCCTCGCCCGAACCGCTCCACGCCAACAGCTCTTGGCCGACGCGCCATTCAGTGCCGTCGGCGAACCGGATGCCGGACGCCGCCATGTCGATGGCGACCTGCCTGATGGGATAGCGCTGCAGGAACGTGCCGTCGTCACCGCCGGGCGTGAGCCCGAACCGCTGGAACTCGCCGGCGATGTACTGCGCCGCCGTTTCAAGCTCGGGGCTCGGTGTGTTGCGGCCCCGCATGGAGTCGTCGGCGAGCACGGCCACCCGGTGCGCGACGTCGCGCGCGGTGATGGAGCCAATCGCGGCCTCGATCGACTGTTCGGTCTGGGCGGCGAGCATGGACGGCGCAAGACAAAGCGCGAGGAAAGCTGACACGAGTCGCATCGGGTTCCGGCTCCTCACTGATGGTTGGTGCATTCGACCCAGAAGTATACGGCCGAAGGGGCTCGAAGGTTGCAGTCCGGGGTGCGCGGGTGGCGGGAGCACGCACAAGGTGCCCGGTCTCTGTGGCGCGTGCCTCGGTCCTACTGCTGCTGGCGTCGAAGGTCGGGCGGCGATCCACGCCGGCCGCCGCTTGCCCCTTGTCGCGGAGTGGCAGCGGGCTGTCGGCGCTGTGGCGTTGCAGCCGGCTTACGACCTGCCGGCTTGGTGCCCGGAGCTGCACCGGACGGTGCTCGGCGAGGATCAGTGTCGGGTGACGGCCGCCGTCCGGTTGCAGCGGGTTGCTCCTCACCCTTCTTCCGGCGTTCGAGCTGCGGTTGCCGGTCAGGGACACCGGGCCTGTCGGCATCGGGCGCGGTCGGTCGTCGCGCAGCCGGCTCGTCGGAGCCTCCAAACAGGCGGCGGATGAATCCGCCGATACCACCCCGGCCGCGGTCCGCTTCGGTCGGAGCGGGGACACTGCCGACGCCGCCGACATCACCTCCCCGCACGCCCTCTCCCTCGGAAGGGCGCCGGTCGGCTGCGGAAGCGTGGATCACGTGCGGCTCGGTGTGCGTGCGACCCTCGATTACGAATTGCGGTCCCACTCCCATGCCTCCTCTGACCACGCGCTGCGTTGCCGGATAGAGCGTCGCGGGGTACCAGAGCGGTGGGTCGTAGATCACGACCTTGAAGGTCCCGCACCAGTGGCGGTACGGATCCCACACGGGATAGTCGTAGTACGCGTGGCAATCGTAACAGACGAATCGCGGATACTCGTAGCGTGCCCCGACGTAGTACGGCACCATGTCGAAGCTGTACGCGTCGTACCCTGGTGGCAGCGTCAGGTCGACGATCTCGCTCATCGCCACGTAGGGATCGCCCGTGATGCGACCCGCTGAGCCCAGTGAGCGGTAGTCCCAATGTGCGTTGCGGACGATCGCCCGGTAATCGAACGGAGCGAGGCTCACGACTGCGAACACGTACCCGATGCCCGGGTAGTCGTCGATCGCGAACGCGTGCTCCACCGAGTAGCCGTACGGGTTGGGGACGCGGTGCTCGCGTTCGGCGGCGACGAAGTTGGGGTCGCCCGGATCGGCGGGGAACAGCACGCGCACCCGCCCGTCCGTGTCCACGCGGAAGACGGTGACGTACCCCTCGCCACTCGTGCGGAACGAGACGACGACCGGATCCCGCCTCGCAAAGACGTCACGGTCGCTGATGCGCAGCGCGATCTGCGGATATGCGTCCGTCCGTTCGTCGGCCTCCTGCGCACCTGCCACGCCGGTGGGCCAGGCCACGAGCGCAGCGGAGAGGATCGACATGAACCGGCGTACGGGCATGATTACGCTTCCAGTGGACGCACCATTCCGCTCCTTTCGGGTGCAGGGGGCATGCCAGGGGGCATGAGCGCGGCATCCTATTCCGTCGCAGTCACTTAGGGATTCCGGCGCGCGTGCCGTGCGTGCGGGATCGTCCCCAGAAGGGGACGAAGGGAGGACGTTTGACGCTCTCCCGGCCTTTTGGGTAGGATGAATGCTGTCTCTCGGGAGCGGACGTGCACAGGCTCGACTTGCTCGACCCCTACGAAGTCGCCCAGCTCGGCGGATTGGAGCTGGTGGCGCGGGGTGTGGTGGAGGGGTTCCTCACGGGTCTGCACCGCTCGCCGTTCCGGGGCTTCTCCGTCGAGTTCGCGGAGCATCGGCCATACCGGCCGGGTGACGAGCTGCGCTACCTCGATTGGAAGATCATGGGGCGCACCGATCGGCTGTACGTGAAGCAGTACGAGGAAGAGACGAACTTGCGGGCGATGATCGTGCTGGACGTGAGTCGCTCGATGGACTGGCGTGGTCGTGAGGGGCGGCTGACCAAGCTCGACTACGCCAAACGGCTGGTGGCTGCCCTCTCGTTGGTGCTGCTGCGTCAGCGGGATGCGACGGGATTGATCGGATTCGACGATGCGGTGCGAACGGTTGTGCGGGCGCGTGCGCGCTCGCGCCATTGGTGGCAACTCCTCGCCGCACTGACTGCGCTGGATGCCGGCTCGGGAACCGCCGCCGAGCCGGCGCTCAGACGGGTGACGGACCTGCTGCGCCGCCGCGGGTTGGTGGTCTTCGTTTCCGATCTGCTGCTCGACCGTGAGCTCACGCTGCTCGCGCTCCAGTTCCTGCGGCACCGCGGCCATCAGGTCACGCTGTTTCACATCATGGATCCCGCCGAGTACACGATCGGCGGACCGCCGGAAGCACGATTCCGGGATCCGGAGACCGGTGACACCGTCGTTGCTCGTCCGCGAGAGTTGAAGGGGATGTACGAACGCACGGTGCGCGATTCGGTCAGTCGGTGGCGGGCCGCGTGCCGCGGGGGCGGCATCGACTATCACCACGTCCTGACCGACACGCCATTCGGCCACGTGCTCCGGCGCGCGGCTGCGAGGAGATCGCGGCTGGGGTGATCGGCTTTCTCAATCCTTTGCTGCTCGTCGGACTCGCGCTCGCGGGTCTGCCGCCACTCCTGCATCTCCTCGGTCGGCGGCAGCCGCCGACGGTGGAGTTCCCGGCGCTCCGCTATCTCTCCGCGGCGGAGCGGGAGCACAGCCGGCGGCTCAAGTTGCGGAATCTGCTCCTCATGCTGCTCCGGATTGCGATGATCGCGCTCGTGGTGCTCGCCGCGGCCCGACCGGTCGTCCGCACCGGGGCCGGCGGCTCACACCCGCCCACCTCGCTCGTCCTCATCGTCGACAACTCCCTCTCCTCCGGCGCCGTCGTCGGCGGCCGCACCGTACTCGATTCCCTGAGGCGGCGCGCGCTCGACGTAGGCGTTGGCTGTTTCGGCTC
>Ga0209536_100005657_pt1 | contig 19362 bp, 15 predicted proteins | sample DeeMarSeWOR28_12_FD_187461 | JGI IMG/M metagenome (GOLD analysis project Ga0209536, IMG submission 187461) | Marine sediment microbial communities from White Oak River estuary, North Carolina - WOR-2-8_12 (SPAdes) (version 2) | ecosystem: Environmental > Aquatic > Marine > Intertidal zone >...
GTTAGATTCACAATGGCATACAGTGACCAGTAAGTATGGAATTCGAATTTCTACCTGGTCGAAAGCTGAAAAATCTAACTACAGAAAAGATTATTATGGATAATGTTCAGAGGATATCACAAGTTTATATTGAAGCACCTTGGCGCAAGCAATTGCAATATGTAGGTCTTTTTCTATTGGGTGTGGTCTTAATCGCCATGGTGGCTTTCTTCTATATAAACGTAACGGCTAGGGCAGCCGCAATTGGGCGTTCGATTCAATTAATGCAGTCAGAAATCGAAGTGATACGACGCGATATTGTTGATCTGGAAACGGAGATGGCCGAGTTGACCTCATATTCAATGATGGTAAATAGGGCTGGTGGTTTGGGATTTTATCAAGTTGATCCAGATGAGGTAATCTATCTCCAGGTCCCTGGTTATCAAGGTCGTCAGCCTGTAAGTCTTGGTTCGAGTACGGCACCACCCCTACCTTCAGCCTCATCACTATCTCCTGATTACACACAATCTTTGTTCGAATGGTTAAGAGAAAGAGTATTTGATCCTGCAGCACCTTTACTGGAGATTGAACCATGACTAAGGAGTATTCATGGCGATATATCACCTTGGGCTTGATATTTACTGCTTTAGCAGCCTTTATTGTCCTGCAGATGATACGGATACAGCTTAGCCCACAAGCTAAATACTTTAGAGATAGAGGGAATTCAGTATCAGGTTATTGGAAGACATTTTCGCCAGCGCGTGGATCTATCTATGATCGTAATGGGCATCTGATGGCTGGAAATAAAACTGTATATGAAGTCGGAGTTGATTTAACGAATCCGGCCAGGAATCCTACAACAATCGCTATGGCGGCTAATGCGGTTATAGGTTTAGATTATGATTATGTATTCGGGTTAGTAAGTCAAGCATCCTCTGACAAGGGGATTTATCGGATGATCGCTGATTTTGTCACCGAAGAACAAAAGGAGAGGTTAGATGAATTAAATGACCAGATGTCAATCGCCTACGCAAATAGTGATGACCCTGATCGACCAAGTTTGGATGGTCTTCAATTTCGACCTCATTTACAACGTAGTTATCCAGAAGAAAGATTAGCTGCTAACTTAATTGGATTCGTCAACCGCGAAGGCAGGGGGTTCTTTGGTATTGAGGAGCAATATAATGATCTACTCGCTGGAGAGCCACAGATTATGTGGGTTCCTTCAGATCCGAACAAAGTTGAAGAATTTCCAAATATTCCGCCAGGAGCAAGCTTAGTTCTTACCATCGATCGCACAATACAATCAGAAATGGAGGCGATTCTCGATGATGCTTTGAATGACACTGGCGCTGAGTCTGGCACAATTGCGATCATGGACCCAAAGACTGGGGAAATAATTGCCATGGCGACTACGCCAAGAATTGATTTGAATGAGTATTGGCGATATGGTGAAGTTTTCGTCGATCCACAGATGACCTATAATAACGCCATTTCTAAATCATATGAGTCGGGTTCAGTATTTAAAGTATTGACTATGTCAGCTGCTGTGGATAATAAGTCGGTTGCACCAGATACAATGTTCTTGGATACCGGTGCATTTGAAATCGGGGGTACTGTGATTCGTAACTGGAACGGTGGTGCCTGGGGTTATCAGGATATGGTTGGCTGTATCAAGCACTCTCTGAATGTCTGTCTCGCCTGGGTTGCCTCTGAACTCGGTAATGGACAGTTTTACAAGTATATGCAGGCATTCGGTATCGGCAGCTTAACGGGAATTGAGCTCGCTGGTGAAGTCCCGGGTCGGTTAAAGCAACCAGGCGATAACGATTGGTATGAAGCTGAATTAGGCACAAATTCCTTCGGGCAGGGTGTTTCAGTGACACCTGTACAAATGTTGATGGCGGTGTCTTCACTTGCGAACGAAGGAAAGATGATGACCCCAAGAATCGTGCTCTCAATGAAGAAAGATGGGAGAGAGTATCGGACACAATCTCAGGTTGCTGGGATGCCGATATCAGCAGAGACTGCTCGAGTCATGAGTAATATGCTCGCGATTACCGTGGAAGTGGAATCTTATTCCAATGCAGTTGTAGAAGGATACCGAATTGCCGGAAAAACAGGAACTGGAGAGATCCCAACCCCATTTGGATATACCAGTAATGTAACAAATGCATCTTTTGTTGGTTGGGGTCCGGTGGATGATCCCCAATTCATTGTGTATGTGTGGTTAGAGAAGCCAATGACGTCCATATGGGGGTCGGAAGTAGCAGCTCCTGTGTTTCGAGAAGTTGTTGAGCATCTAGTTGTTCTGATGAATATCCCCCCAGATGACATTAGGATGCAATTGCAGAATAGTAATTGATTTTTGAACGGTAGGTAAAGAGGAGTTGAGGAGAAGTAATCCCAGGATGTTGACATTTGTAGATGTTCTGGAGGCACTAAGTGGACTGCGACCTGATGGTATGGATTGGGTTATCTCGGAAACAGTGATTGATTCGCGTCACGCGGTTCCGCGGTCACTATTTGTAGCCTTAACTGGAGAGCGGTTAGATGGACATGACTACGTTCAGGATGCGTTCAACAGAGGTGCTTCCTATGCGCTTGTTCATAGGGATATGTCCAATGAGTTTCAGCAGCTGGATCTCAGAAGCGATTGGCATCCAGAAGCTTTGTCAGCATTTCGGGGAAAGCCTTTTTGCCTTCGAGTTGAGGATACGCTGAATGGTTTACAACAACTCGCGCGTTACTGGAGAAGGAAAATTAATGTGCGTGTAATCGGTATAACTGGCAGCGTAGGGAAAACGACTACAAAGGAAGTTGTTGCTGAGGTATTAAACCAACGTTACCGTACTTTAAAAAATCCAGGAAATCTTAATAATGAGATTGGCTTACCACTAACAATACTCCGTTTGCAAGAGAATCACGAGCGAGCAGTTTTAGAGATGGGTTTCTATGTCCCTGGTGAGATAGCTTTGCTATGTGATATAGCGTCCCCACAAATTGGTGTGATTACAAATATCGGAACAGTTCACGCAGAACGCGCTGGTTCTCAAGAAATGATTGCCCGAGGTAAGGCGGAATTAGTCGAGAGCTTACCTGATGAGGGGATAGCGATACTGAATTATGATGATAATCGCGTTCGAGAAATGGCCGATAAAACTCGAGCCAAAATATTCTTTTATGGTCTCAATCCAGAAGCTGATTTATGGGCGGACGGCGTAGAAGGATTAGGATTGGAGGGCATCCGTTTTCGGTTACATTACCGGAACGAGGTTTTATATTTACGGGTTCCCTTGATTGGGCGTCATTCTGTGCACACATCACTGAGAGCAGCAGCTGTTGGTCTCATAGAGGGTTTAACCTGGCAAGAAATATTCAATGGCCTGAGATCTGATCGTGCCCAATTACGACTTGTGGCTGTTCGGGCGAGAAATGGAGCATTGATACTCGATGACACCTATAATGCCTCACCTGAGTCAACCCTAGCTGCTTTAAATTTGTTGGATGAATTGGAAGGTCGTAAGGTTGGTGTATTGGGTGATATGCTTGAACTTGGGCAATATGAATGGCGTGGTCATGAGATGGTCGGTGTAAGGGCTGCTGAGGTCGTTGACGAGCTAATAACGGTGGGTGAACGCGGCCGGATGATCGCTACCGCAGCATCTCAAGCGGGCTTACCTGATCAAGTGATAACGGAATTCGAAGATAGCCAAGATGCTATTCAATATCTTGAAGAACACCTGCGATCGAACGATGTAGTTTTAGTTAAGGGCTCGCATGGAATGAGGATGGATGAGATAGTTACTGCTTTGGAGTCTCCTGAATGATTGAAGCCTCGATGGCGTTGGGTTTAGCCGGATTTAGTTTTATGATCACCGTAATTTGGGGTTCTCCCCTAATCCGAATACTTCGTCATTTCAAGATAGGCGATACAATTCGGGTTGAATCGCCTGAGAAACACTTCACTAAGATGGGTACGCCAACGATGGGTGGTGTATTAATTGTATTGCCGGTCATATTTATCACTGGCCTACTGAATGCAACCCGTTTATTAGGACTCCCGGCAATTGGGCGATCCGTTTTATTACCGCTGAGTGTGATGATGGCATACGCCGCTTTGGGTGCTTATGATGATTGGGAGAAATTGCGTGGACGTCAGAGGGTAGGAGAAGGATTGCGAGCGAGAACCAAATTTATTATTCAAATTTTTATTGCACTCGTTGTGGCATTTGGTCTTTATTATATTTTGGATGTACCGCAATTATATATGCCGGGAGTAAAGGGTGAATTCGAATTAGGCATTTGGCATATTCCAATCGCTATGTTAATAATTGTGACTACCTCTAATGCTATTAACCTTACTGATGGCATGGATGGTTTAGCAGGTTTGATATCCGTTACTGCTTTTGTAGCGTATGGTGCAATCGCATTGATTCAAGGACAGATTTTTATTGCTAGGTTTTCTTTCACCGTCGTAGGAGCATTGTTTGGCTTTCTGTGGTTTAACGTTTATCCAGCGGACCTAATCATGGGGGACACTGGTTCATTATCCTTAGGAGCAACGCTTGCAGTGATTGCTTTAATGACAGGACAATGGGGAGTATTGCCACTTGTTGTAATTATTCCAGCGAGTGAAGTGTTGAGTGTGGTATTACAAGTGGTCTATTTCAAAATAACTGGTGGCAGACGAATTTTCAAAATGGCACCCTTTCATTACCATTTTGAGCTTCTTGGTTGGAGCGAGCCTCAAGTGGTTCAACGTTTTTGGTTGATCAGTCTGTTGTTTGCAATAATAGGTATCGCTTTTGCAGTTGTATGATAATTTGATCTGGTGTGAATTGTAATTATGAGTCATTGGCAAGGAAAACGCGTCATTATTATCGGAGCAGCCCGGCAAGGCATTGCTATGGCGCGTTACTTGGTTAATCATGGTGCGAACATAGTGATCAATGATCGTCGACCTGAGAGTGAATTTCTCACAATCAGGCAATCGCTTTCTGATCTTCCGATTGAATGGGTATTCGGAGGGCATCCAATCGAATTGCTTGATCGTGCGGATATAGTATGTCTATCCGCTGGTGTACCACTTTCGTTACCGATCATTATTGAGGCACGGAAGCGAAATATACCGCTATTTAATGATTCACAAATTTTTCTTGAGGATACCCGTTGCCAAGTTGTCGGTATTACAGGATCAGCGGGAAAATCCACTACCACAACATTGGTTGGACGAATAGCTAATGCATCTGTGACCGAGATGGATGGAGTATCGCGCAAGCAAGTTTGGGTTGGTGGCAATATCGGATCACCATTGATCTCGATCACTGATGAATCTCAACCAGAAGACTTGGCTATTATGGAATTGTCAAGCTTTCAGTTGGAATTGATGACACAATCTCCGCAAGTTGCTGCAATTCTAAATATCACTCCGAATCACCTTGATCGTCATAAAACAATGGAGGCCTATACAGCTGCGAAAGCGAACATCCTCAAGTACCAATCGCCAAGTGATGTTGCGGTGTTAGGCTACGATGATCCTGGGGCATGGGAGCTTAGGAGCCAAGTGACAGGTAGATTGGTTGGGTTTGGTTTAAAAGAGCCTCCTCAAGGCATTCCAAGTGTTTATCTTCAGGATGATGATATTTGTTTGAAATTTGGAGCTGAGAATGTCAGGTTGTTCTCAAATCAGGTTATTTCACTTCGTGGTGAACATAATGTATTAAATATTCTGGCAGCATGTGCGATTGGGTTTGCAGCAGGATTGCCGCTTGATTCAATGAGGTTGGGTGTTGAAGGCTTTTCTGGAATGCCACATCGTCTTGAGTTCGTCCGGTCCTGGGGTGGTGCAGACTGGTACAACGACTCAATAGCGACAGCACCTGAAAGAGCTATGGCAGCGATAAGGTCTTTCGATGAACCATTGGTATTGTTGGTCGGCGGACGTGATAAAGATTTACCGTGGGATGAATTCGCTGATCTAGTAAAGCAACGTATTGATCATGTTGTTCTCTTTGGGGAGGCAGCAGACCAAATTAGGCGAGCTATTGAATCACAACCCATTATAAAAGGATCAAATCATGCTCGTCCATTCACAGTTACACAATGCAGAGGGCTAAGGGAAGCAGTTCAAAGTGCTGCCATGTGCGCAGAAAATGGTGATGTGGTTCTCTTGTCACCTGGCGGTACAAGTTTTGATGAGTTTCGTGACTTCGAAGAACGAGGAGATGCATTCAAACAATGGGTAAAGGAACTCCCCTAACACTCGGACGGGAAATGTCCCGCCAAAAGTCCAGCAAAAAGGTGAACGTTCGACGAGAAGGTTCTCAAGGAATTGATTTGCCTCTGATACTGATCGTCATAGTATTGATAATATTTGGGATGTTGATGGTATATTCAGCCAGTACAGATTATTCAATCATGATCTTAGGTGAGAATCCCAATTTTATGTTCATCAGGCAGCTTAGATGGTTAGCTTTAGGAATTGTCCTCGCAGCTGTCGCAGCCTGGTTCAATTATCGTTGGTTTCAGAAGATCGCTGTATTTGGTATGGGGTTTACCATCATTTTATTGATAGCTGTCTTGGTCAACAATGAAGTGATCAATAATGCGGCACGTACATTTTATGGAGGTTCTGGACAACCTTCGGAGTTAGCGAAGATCATGCTGATCATTTATTTATCTGTGTGGTTATTCGCAAAAAGAGACCAATTAACCAATGTAAATTTTGGGCTTGTTCCTCTGGGTGTGATCCTGGGGGTGATTGGTGGCTTAATTGTATTGCAACCAGACTTGAGTGCTGCGATGACTATTTTGTTAATTGGTGGATTGTTATTTTTCTTGGCAGGTAGTGATCTACGTCAGATCGCTATTCTGCTCATTTTAGGTGTAGTCGTTGGTTATCTGGTATTCCGTGTTCATCCTACCGGGCGAGAACGTCTGGATGCTTATTTTATTGGATTACGTGACATAACCCAAACTCCAGATCATCTATCTCGAGCTCTTGAGGCAATCGTGAAAGGAGGTTGGTTTGGAGTTGGTATTGGCCAGGCAGATACAAAATACTTTGGTTTACCCGTTCCTCCTACCGACAGTATCTTCGCTGTAATCACAGAAGAGACGGGCATACTCGGAGCTGCTCTGGTCATATTATTATTTACGTTGTTGATGTGGCGTGGTCTTGTTATAGCTCAAAGAGCGCCTGATGGTCTAGGAAAGCTTCTGGCTGCTGGTATAAGCCTTTGGCTCGCTATGGAAGCTTTCATTAATATGGCGGTTTTAGTTGGTTTAGTTCCTTTCGCTGGTAATGCTTTGCCTTTTATCAGCGCTGGTGGTTCAAACTTGACTGTTTCTTTGATTGGCATTGGGATTTTATTGAATATCTCACGACAATCAGAGCGAAATAAAGCAGAACATGAAAGGGTTTTAGATGGAATTGTCAATTTAAGTTGGAGCGGTAGACGAAAAGTCAGAACCCGTCCGATTAGAAATGTAAGGCTTGCGAGTAAAAAGTAATGAGCCGAATATTATGACTTCAATTCTGAGCAAGGATGACTTCATAGGCATATAAAGGATATTTCCAATGATTAGCATTCTGGTTTCATTTTATATATTGATCTTCATCTTTGCTATAATTGGAGCTTTACGTGGATGGGCGAAAGAGCTTCTAGTAAGTTTTAGTGTGATTCTGGCATTGGCATTAATTGCTGTCTTCGAGGAATTACTTCCTATTACCCGAGATTTGATCAGGGAAGGTTCAACACAACAATTCTGGATTAGGACAATCATCGTTATTACTCTAGTAGTCTTTGGAAATCAATCCCCCAAGCTCGCACAATTATCTCGCGCTGCTGCTCGACGGGACCAAATCCAGGACATTATCTTGGGTCTGATATTTGGCGCAATTAATGGATACCTTATTTTTGGGACCTTATGGGCATATATGAACGATGCTGGATACCCATTTACTCCTTATATTACTGCTCCATCCCCGACAGATCCTTTAGGCGAGACAGCGCTTAAAGTCGTGGAGATATTACCTCCAAATTGGTTAGGTGAATCACCATTAATATTTGTTGCAACTGTCATTGCATTTATATTTGTTATCGTTGTATTTATTTAGTAGTAGCTGGAAGTATACGTCTGAATATGTCAATCAAACAATCAACTCATATTCATATGGTCGGAATTGGTGGTACAGGCTTATCTGCAATTGCACTCTACCTAATCGAGAGTGGATATAAGGTCACGGGATCAGATCGCCAATTCTCCAGCTTAGCTCAACGCGTTGAAACTGCTGGCGGGAAAATCTATGTTGGTCATAAAAGTGATCAAATACTTGGTGCAGATCTGGTAATCCGCTCTTCAGCGATTTCCGACGAAAATGTAGAGATTGTCGAAGCTCAATCTGTTGGGATTCCAGTCTACAAACGTTCGGAGTTTCTTGGAAAAATGATGGAGGGATATCAAGCTATCGCAGTGGCTGGGACACATGGTAAAACAACAACCACAGCAATGATAACCTGGATGCTGATCGCAGCAGGTCTTGATCCATCATACATCATTGGTGGAGTCTCAAAAAATCTGGGCAGTAATGCTCATGCAGGTGATGATTCCATTTTTGTGATTGAGGCTGATGAATATGATCATATGTTTTTGGGTTTGCAACCTCAGATAGCAGTGATAACCACAATCGAATATGATCATCCAGATTGTTTTCCAACCCCTGACGATTTTTATCAAGCCTTTATCGATTTTGTTTCCAGATTGTCGTCAAATGGAGTTCTGTTAATTTGTATGGATGAAAGAAATACATTGAGATTCATAGAGGAGGTCAAATATCAGGGAAAGGAAACGATTACTTATGGCTTAAAAACAAATCTAGATGGTAGTAAGCCGGATTTTTGGGGAACTAACCTAGAGGTGCAGGGGAATGGTACTTTTGCTTTCGAGGTTATCCACGAGGAATCAAATCTTGCCAGAATATTTTTGCAGGTGCCGGGAAGACATAACGTACAAAATGCTATAGCAACATTTGCCGTTGGTCATAGGTTAGGTATTTCTGCTGATACGATCGCATCAGCCCTCAGCGATTTTACGGGTGTAGACCGAAGGTTTGAAGTTCGTGGTGAAATCGACGGCGTGATCGTAGTAGACGATTATGCTCACCATCCAACTGAGATACGTGCTACTTTATCTGCTGCACGTGACCGTTATCCTGAACATGAATTGTGGGCTGTGTGGCAACCGCATACCTACTCGAGAACAATCGTATATTTTAATGATTTTGTTAATTCCTTTCAAGACGCGGATCATGTGATTGTTACCAAGACGTATGCCGCCAGAGAAGCGATTCATAGTAGTGAGATAGAGGATGATCTTGTAAGAGAGATGAATCATCCAGATGTACGCTTTATCGAAGATCTAAATCAAGTTTCCGTTTTTCTTTCAAAACATCTCCATAAAGATAGTGTAGTGATGATTCTTTCAGCTGGTAATGCATATCAACTTGGATCGAGGTTACTCGAGGATCTATCAACCAACTCGAAGACGCTGGATGAATAAGGATTCCTAACGTATGCCGTGTGCTGGTGTGTTTGACTTGTTGCAGTTGCAAAGATTATTTAGTGATCGTCTAAAAGAGAGAGTTCCGCTCGCACGTTATACAACCGCTCGTGTTGGAGGATCAGCGGATGCGTTCATTTCCGTAAATTCCAAACAAGAATTAAAGGATATTGTTGGATATTTATGGAGTTTAGGGATACCTTATCTGATAATCGGCGGTGGTTCAAATATGTTAATTAGCGATGCCGGCGTACGGGAAGTTGTAATTTATAATCGAGCACGACAGGTGAGGTTCGACGAAGACAATCATACGCCAAAAGTTGAGGCAGAATCAGGGGCAAAAATTGGACTAGTTGCCCGCCAGGCGGCTGCTAGAGGCTTGGCAGGATTAGAGTGGGCGGCTGGGATTCCAGGCACAGTTGGAGGAGCTGTGGTTGGAAATGCCGGTGCACATGGAAGAGATATGGCTGAATCATTATTTGTGGCAGAAATCTTGCATCAGCACAAAGAAGGTGACAACAGTCAGGGTAATTTGCACCCGATGGTTGAAGACTGGCCAGTGCATAGATTAGAGTTTGGGTATCGAAACAGTATCTTGAAAAGACAAAAAGGCAGTATGGTTGTACTCTCAGCGGAATTTCCCCTTATGAGAAGTACACCGGAGCAGGTTCGGAAGAAAATCCAGGAATTTGTATCTTTTCGTCAGCGAACCCAACCACCGGGTGCAAGTATGGGCTCCATGTTTAAAAATCCGACTGAAGATTCTGCTGGGCGATTGATCGAAGCTGCAGGGTTAAAAGGTAGACGAATTGGAGATGCTGAGATTAGCTCTAAGCATGCAAATTTCTTTATCAATCACGGTGGTGCATCTGCAATGGATATCAAACAATTAATTGATCTTGCCTGTAGTGAGGTGTATGAAAAATTCGAAGTGAAACTCGAACTAGAAATTGAACTTGTTGGTGAGTGGTAGGTTTGAGCTAACTCGAGTTAGTTAGGAAATGTAAGATAAACACTGGAGATCATGGGAAAAATCAACCTTGGAGTTATTTTTGGGGGACGCTCTGGCGAACATGAGGTTTCGCTGATGTCTGCGCGTTCTGTTATTGGTGCTTTACGTCCTGAAAAATACGATATCACTCAAATTGGAATTTCTCATGAAGGGGAATGGTTCGTTGGTGAAAATGTCCTTCAAAAAATGACCGAAGGACATACAAAAGGGCTCTTACCGGTTGTTTTGTTCCCAGATCCCTCCCGCCGTGGTTTATTCCTGAGATCAAAGATTAAATCGGGTGAGACTCTCAAACATTTCATTGACTTGGATGTTTTATTCCCTGTTCTTCATGGAACATTCGGTGAGGATGGTACTCTTCAGGGATTACTGGAAATGGCTGATGTTGCTTACGTAGGCGCTGGTGTTTTGGGCTCTGCGGTAGGTATGGATAAAGGTGTGTTTAGGGATGTGATGTTGGCAAATGATATCCCTGTTGTAGTTACTTTAGTCGTTTCGCGAAAGGAAATTCATGAAAATATTGGTCAAGTTGTTGAACAAGCAGAAGACCTGACTTCGTACCCAATGTTTGTAAAACCAGCAAATACAGGCTCATCGGTAGGTGTTACAAAAAGCCACAGCAGGTCTGATTTGATCGAGGGGCTAATGGATGCAGCCCGATTCGATCGGCGGATTCTAGTTCAGAGAGCTGTGAACGCAAGAGAGATTGAAGTGAGTGTGTTAGGAAATGATTTCCCAGAGGCTTCAATTCCGGGCGAAATACGTCCAGCTGCAGAATTTTACTCATATGAGGCGAAATATAAGGATAGTAATTCCGAATTACTCATTCCAGCACCAATACCCGATGAAATCACAAACCAGATACGTTTACTAGCTATCAAAGCATATAAAGCCATCGATTGTGCTGGGATGGCTCGTGTGGATTTCTTTTTAGACCGGGATACAGAAGAGATATTTCTAGGAGAATTGAATACTATACCAGGTTTTACAAATATAAGCATGTACCCTAAACTATGGGAAGCAAGCGGTTTACCTTATCCAAGATTAATCGATCGATTGGTTGACTTAGCTATAGAACGAAAAGCGGTTAGAGACCAGACTGAATGGCGTTACTAAAGTTGATACATCCTCTGATTTAAGTTTTTGTCTTTGATAAAAATTTTTAACGGATTATCAGATTATTATGAGAAAATCTAGAAGCAAATCAAGCCGATCTGAAGATCTGCGCCAACTTCGCAAGACCCGTCCGCGGAAGAGCTCGCGATCGAAAGTATTCCGTAAAGCCAAGCAACCGAAAGCAAACTCAATCCCTCCGGTTATGGTCAGAGGCGATCGACAATTAAAATCCACACAAAGATCCGGACAGAACGAACGGGTCAAACGTCGATATGATGTTGCCCTCAGCACGCCCGGAGCTGAAATTCGATTGCCTTCTTTTCCGAAGATGCAAGTTGGTTGGAGAGTTTTATCAGCAATTTTGGTTGGTTTATTGGGATATCTGCTGTACACATATTGGTATTCTCCAGCCTACCGTGTAGCTGCTACTGAGGTTGAAGGGCAACAAAGGATATCAAAACATGATATCAATATCGTTGCCAACGTTGCGGAACAGCCGATATTTTCGATCGATCCTGTCGTTGTCGAGAAAAATCTTGAAGATGCTTTTTTTGATCTTTCTGATGTAACGGTTATGGTCTCAGTTCCTTCATTGGTAACTGTTGTAATTGAAGAGCGTAGTCCGATCTTAGCTTGGAATCAAGATGGGCAAACCATGTGGATAGATTCTTCAGGGATCGCCTTTCCTCCGCGAGGGGAGGATGGTCCATCAGTAATTGTAGAAGCACTCGATCCTTTACCGCTGGCATCCAATGAAATCGATTTTGAGAAGGTACCTGAGAATAAACCAACCCGATTTTTACCACCACAATTACTATCCGCAATTTTGGCGATTAGCGTCCATATACCCCCAAATACACCTCTGTTTTATACCGAAGAGCGAGGTTTAGGTTGGCAAGATATCCAGGGATGGGATGTGTTCTTTGGAACAGACCTGAAAGATATAGAGATGAAATTATCCGTATATGATTCAATCGTAAATTATTTACTTCAAGCAGGAATTCAACCCGAATTAATTAGTGTGGAATTTGTCCATGCGCCGTATTATCGTTTGGAGCGATAAAAAACAATGGACGATCGAGTTATTGTTGGATTAGATGTTGGTACTACCAAAATTTGCACTTTGGTAGCACGAATTGAGGATGATGGTCATACCAGAATTCTTGGTGTAGGAATTGAACCATCGAAGGGTATACGTAAAGGGGTGCCTGTAGATTTACCTGCTGCTTCACAGGCTATTGCGCGATCAATCGAAAAAGCAGAAAGGACCTCTGGGATTGAGATCACTTCAACACTCGTAAGTTTAGCTGGATCTCACATCGCTTCAGTTAATAGTCGTGGAGTAGTTGGGGTAACTGGTCGTACAATCGATGAAGATGATGTGCTAAGGGCGATAGAAGCTGCACGAGCGGTTGCTATTCCACACAATCGCGAGATAATCCATGTTATTCAACGTGGCTTTACTGTTGATGGTCAATCAGGGATCAGAATGCCGATTGGTATGCATGGTTATCGATTGGAAATAGAAACGCACATCATAACTGCTGCTGCTTCAACTATTGAGAATCTGCGCAATTGTGTCTCCCGAGCGGGGGCGAAGGTGAGTCAGTTTGTGCTAAATCCGTTAGCCTCAGCAGAGGTAGTGCTTTCAGAGACAGAGCGAGAGATGGGAGTTATTGTTTGTGATATAGGTGGGGGTACCACCGATTTGGCTATTTATATCGAAGGTGATGTATGGCATACAACGGTTCTGGGAATCGGTGGCAACCATATTACCTCCGATATCGCACATGGGCTCCGTCTGCCGGTGGAACAAGCAGAAGAGATCAAGAAACAACATGGTTATGCGATCGAATCAGAGGTAGTAGAAGGAGAAGAATTCAGCATCCGTCCATTTGGTCAGGATGAGCCGATCCAAATCAGCCGGCGGGAGTTAGCACTGATCATAGAAGCTCGTGTCGAGGAGATTATTAACATGGTCGTTCAGGAGATAAAACGATCAGGCTATGATGGCTTATTGCCGGCGGGGATGGTTCTCACTGGTGGGACGAGTGCATTACCAGGAATACGAGCGCTGGCGAGTAGAGTTTTAGGATTACCAGTAAGGTTAGCACAACCAGAAAACTTAATTGGAATGACTGATAGATTACATGGTCCAGCTTATTCAACCAGTGTCGGGCTCTTGCATTGGGCTTTGTTGATGACAGAATTAGGACCTGGTGCAGAGATGGGTTTAGATTCGCTTAACGGAGGTGTCTTGGAATGGGAAAATATTAAAAACTTATTGAGGAGATTATTGCCATAAGCAATGGCAAAAAATATTTGGAGGTAAGAGAATGAGTTATTATCAAAACGAGGAGGATGAAAAAATGAATACAATGGTCCCCCCCCCAAATCAAGTTGAATCTTTTGCAGATATAAAGGTAGTAGGTGTTGGTGGTGGTGGATGTAACGCTATAGATCGCATGATCGAAGAAGGTCTGCAAGGCGTTGAATTCATCGCTGTAAACACAGATGCGCAAGCGTTGATGCTCTCAAAAGCTCCCACTCGGGTGCGTATAGGTGACAAGCTGACTCGCGGCTTGGGATCTGGTGGTGATTCTGATGTTGGGCGGAAAGCCGCTGAGGAATCAGCTGAAGATTTATACGAAGTACTGAAAGGCTCGGACATGGTCTTCATCACAGGAGGTATGGGTGGAGGCACTGGGACTGGTGGTTGTCCAATTGTGGCACAGATTTCCCGAGAGGTTGGTGCATTAACCATTGGTGTTGTGACGAAGCCATTCACTTTTGAAGGATCCCGTAGAATTCAGAACGCCGACACTGGTATAAAAGATCTCAAAGAGAAGGCGGATACTCTGATCGTTATCCCTAACGATCGGCTTTTACAGATTGTAGATAAACGAGCAAATTTGCAGGATGCCTTCCGTATGGCTGATGATGTTCTCCGCCAAGGTGTACAAGGGATTTCGGAATTAATCACTGTGCCTGGATTGATCAACCTTGATTTTGCAGATGTGCGATCGATCATGTCTGAAGGAGGTGCTGCCCTTATGGCGGTGGGTAGCGCGAGCGGAGATGACCGGGCAAGAGAAGCAGCGGAGCAAGCCATATCGAGTAAGCTCTTGGATATTACTATTGATGGAGCCCGTGGGATCTTGTTCAATGTGACCGGTGGTCCAGATCTGACTCTCTTTGAGGTTAATCAGGCTGCAGCCATCATCAAGGAAACAGCACATCCAGATGTCAATTTGATCTTTGGGGCAGTTGTTGATCCAAACATGGGTGATACACTACGTATTACAGTAATTGCTACTGGATTTGAAAGAACTGGCGTTCCAAGACGTATCTTAGAGCGACCTTCCACTCGGTTTGATGAGACCCAGGCGCATCAACCACAATCTCTTGAAAATCAGATGCCATCAAGGGAGCCAGCCGAATTTCAGCCAAGGACTTTTAATACTGAAGATCTAGATATTCCGACATTTCTAAGAAACCGGCGATAGTGTAATGCAATTTGCTCGGAGCTGTTTGATTGTTCTCAAACATTTACTCCGATTTAGAGGTCATAAGACCAACGCTTTCAATAATTATTAGATTACCAGAGCTACCGGTCCTCCTCCCGGTGGCTTCTGGTAGCTTAATGTCTCTCTCACCATATATGCCTTCGCAAGGTGAGAGATTTGGGTGAGGGTTTGATTGATATCTTTCAAACCCTCTTATTCGTTTATATGAAGCCCAAGAAATGACTTTCTCCAAGGATATAATTGAATTTTTTAAGATCCAGAATTATCCATATTCCTTGCGAAATCAGATCTTTTGTGCTAGAATCATGGTCTGAAATACTGCCATATATGAGGGAATAAACTGATAATACCCCCACATGTGGCGGTGAAATTTGTTAGAGTATTGGGGTATAAGTGCGCTGTCCATACTGTCAAAATGAACGATCTCGTGTAGTTGATACCACCCATGATACTCGTGGTGGCATTCGAAGACGCCGTGAATGTATCAATTGTGGACGGCGTTTCAGCACTTACGAAAGAGCAATATTAGCTACTCCCCTGATTGTAAAACAGGATGGAACAAGAGAAGAATTTGATCATGAAAAATTATCACGGGGTATCCGGATTGCATGTGCGAAAAGACCGGTTTCTGCCGCGGATATTGATCGTTTGGTTGGAGAAATTGAAGCAGCTCTTCAAGCGATGGGGCGTGCTGAAGTCTCCTCCAGAATAGTGGGGGATATGGCGATTGCAGGTATTAAAGAGCTAGACCAAATTGCATACATCCGGTATGCCATAGTTTACCTTGGCTTGGATGACTTGCATGCTATACGAAAAGAAATTGATCAACTGCTAGAAGGGTAACTATATCTATGTACTAATAATGATGCAGGAGCTACCCCTGCATCATTATTAATGTCAATTTTTAGTTGGTATCTGTTTGAGGAGAATCTATATGGTAGATATAACTGATGTGAAAGAATCAAAACTGAAAATCTTACCTACACCACCTTTACCGCCTGATTTGAAGAAGGTTGAATTAACTGGCAATGGTGAGGAGGTTTTTACTCGCCGTTATGCAAGACGAGGAAGTAATGGTGAGCCTATTGAAAAAGTAGCTGAAACCTTTTGGCGCGTTTCTTTTCATGTAGCTAAAGTCGAAGAGGCTTGGGGAAACGATGTTTTGCAAGTTGCATATCAGTTTTATGAGATACTTGCGGAAAGGCGTTTTTTTCCAAATTCACCTACATTTACCGGAGCTGGCACACCACTGGGTCAATTGGCGGCGTGTTTTGTCTTACCGGTTGATGATGATATGGGGCGATCACAATCTGGTATCTTCCAGACTCTACGAGACGCAGCGCTTATTCAACAAACTGGTGGTGGAAATGGGTTCAGTTTTTCCCGTTTAAGGCCCAAAGGCGCGATCGTAAAATCTTCCGCAGGTGAAGCTACTGGTCCTGTCGGGTTCTTAAAAGTATACGATCAAGCATTCGGGGAAATTGCACAAGGTGGGACTAGAAGGGGGGCAAATATGGGTGTGCTCAGAGTTGATCATCCTGATATTGAAGATTTCATAACCTGTAAAACGGATGAAGATGCTATCACGAATTTTAATATCTCTGTGGGAATTACAGATGCCTTTATGCATGCGGTTATTAATGATGATATTTGGGAGTTAAGATTCCCAGACGTTCTAGCCCAAGAATATAAGAATTTCCGTGGTTCCTTGGAAGAGGCAGAAGCAGATGGAATTCCAATTAGAGTCTATAGACGTCTGCGCGCTAGAGAGTTATTTCAGAAAATTGTTCATCAAGCACACCATAATGGTGAACCTGGAGTGTTATTCTTAGATGCTGCAAACCGTGCGAATCCCGTCCCGCATCTATACAAGCTGGAAGCCACCAACCCTTGTGGCGAGCAATGGTTGGGACCCTATGAAAATTGTTGTCTTGGGTCTATCAACCTCGCTCAGCACATAGGCCCGAATAGCACTGTAGACTGGGAAGAACTTGCCTACAGTGTGCGTGTTGCCACTCGATTCTTGGATGATGTTATTGATGCCAATGCATATGTGCCTGCAGTACCACAATTGAAAGAAGCAGCGCTAAGAGCGAGACGTCTGGGTTTGGGAATAATGGGTCTTGCAGATTTGATGTATCATGTTGGTGTACGCTACGGCTCACAAGAAAGTCTGGAATTTGCTGCTCAAGTGATGGAGTTTGTCCGTTATCATGCTATGCACACGAGCATCAGATTGGCAGAAGAACGAGGCCCATTTGAAGGTATCAAAGGTTCAATTTATGATCCGGAGAGTTTGACCTGGTTGCCACCAACCCCATTGAGACCATATTCACATGATTGGAAACGCCCATCCCTGAATTGGGATTTGGTTTTGGAGGGGATTAAACAACACGGTATTCGAAATGCTGCTCAAACGACGATCGCTCCCACAGGAACAATTGCGACTGTTGCTGGGTGTGAAGGTTATGGATGTGAACCAGTATTTGCATTAGCCTATACTCGGCATGTTAATGATAATGGCAATGATCTGCAGTTAAATTACATTAGTCCGTTATTCGAGAAAGCATTAATCGATGCTGGTGTTGGCGAAAAAGCTCGTGAAGAAATTATCGATCATGTTATGGAGTATGGCTCATGTCAGTATCTGGGTGAGGAACAAGATAAATCTTTGGATGTGGTGATTCCTGACCGGGTTAAAAATACTTTTGTTGTCTCACAGGACATCACAGCAGATGATCATGTACGTATGCAGGCCGCTTTGCAGGCTTTTGTGGATAACAGCTTATCAAAAACGATTAATTTTCCTTCCGATGCTACAGAGGATGATGTGGCAACTGCCTATAAATTAGCTTGGGAGTTGGGCTGTAAAGGTATAACGGTTTATGTAACTGGTTCTCGTAAGAAGGTAGTATTAGAGACAAATGCTACCGCGAAGAGTAATAAGCTGCCTTCACCTGAGGAGTTTCCCATCGAAGGTGACGCACGCCAATTGACAATCTGGAATGAAAAGAAGAAACCTAGACCCAGACGTTTGAAAGGATACACCTATCAGATTAATACACCTCTCGGCAAAGCTTTTGTAACGATCAATGTAAATGGAGATGAACAACCATTTGAAGTTTTTGTCAGCACAGCAAAGGCTGGTTCGGATACTGCTGCTGTCTCTGAAGCGATAGGAAGGCTGAGTTCCTATATATTGCGTCTTGCCTCGCCTGTGGCACCCCGGATCAGGCTACGAGAGATAATCCGCCAGATGTCAGGAATTGGCGGTGGTAGGTCATTAGGTTATGGGCCAAACCGAGTGCGTTCGCTACCAGATGGGGTTGCACAAGCGCTTCAAGAATATATCGATAATTCTGAACAATCTGTGACTGATGCAGGTTTGGAAGATTCCAATAATGATCAATACTCACTGATGAAACCATCTGATCATAATCCTTTAACGAAAATTGGAGATCTGTGTCCAGAATGTGGGCAAGCTGCCTTGGTGAACGAAGAAGGTTGTCGCAAATGTTATGCCTGCGCGTATAGTGAGTGTTGACATGACAAAGAGGATGATCGTAGTTGCCGGGAATATTGGTGCCGGAAAGACATCACTCACTGAACGTTTGGGGGAGTGTATGGGTTGGCAAATGGCGTTTGAATCTGTGGCTGATAATCCCTATCTGGCTGAGTTCTATGCAGATATGCATCACTGGTCATTCCATTTGCAAATTTTTTTTCTTGGTCATCGTGCCCAGCAGTATCTAGATTTGCATAGTTCTCCGAATTCCGCAATATTGGATCGAAGCATTTACGAGGATGCTCATATATTTGCCAGGGCTTTGCACAACCTGGGAAATTTAACTGAGAGGGATTATCTAGCCTATAGGCGTGTTTTCGATCTGATTGTATCTAGGTTACCCCCACCTGATCTACTTATCTATCTGAAAGCACCTGTTGATATCTTGATGGAAAGAATTCGTCGTCGTGCTCGTGACATTGAGACAGGGATAACTTCAGAGTATCTTAGTCTACTTGAATCATTCTACGATGATTGGATGCAAATGTACGATGTCTGCCCAGTATTAACCATACGTACAGATGATTTGGACTTTGTACACATCACCCGTCACCTTAACATAGTCGTTCAACGTATCCAAGATAAATTGGTGGGTAAAG
>Ga0209536_100005658_pt1 | contig 19360 bp, 14 predicted proteins | sample DeeMarSeWOR28_12_FD_187461 | JGI IMG/M metagenome (GOLD analysis project Ga0209536, IMG submission 187461) | Marine sediment microbial communities from White Oak River estuary, North Carolina - WOR-2-8_12 (SPAdes) (version 2) | ecosystem: Environmental > Aquatic > Marine > Intertidal zone >...
CCTGAGCAGTGATTGCCAACATCCGCCAGTTCCACAAAGCAAAGCCAACCGTTGCGCACGATTCGTTATACGCTGTGAGATTGGGCAATTGAAATTCTCTGCCGTATGCCTGATGAACGAGTCGGATTGCATTATGGTTCTTTGACCCATCCGGTGAAGCTCCGTCATACAGTGCACCTGTCGCGCCGGTAATGTACATTTTCCGGTTAGCAACGTCTTGCCAAATCGCCTCCAGGGCTGACAGCAAAGATTTGTCCCCTGTCTCTGTATAAACATCAGCAGCACCTGCATAGAGGTAATTCGCTCTGACGGCATGGCCTACAGCCCTGGTTTGTTTGCGGAATTGAATTCTATCCTGATTGTGATCCGTGCCGGCTTCGACCATGTCACGAATGTCAATAAGCCCCTTAGCCAATTCCAGATATCTCGGATCCTTCGTTGTTCTGTACATCTCGATAACACCCATATAGTGAGATGGGCAAATGGCGTTGTTGGCCAAATTTCGGGGCGATTTCTTATAAAATGTATAAAGAAAATCAGCAGCCTTTTGTGCTATTTGCAACAGCGTCGTCTTGCTCGTGGCTCGATAGTGAGTGCAGGCACACGTCATCAAATGCCCCATGTTGTATGTCTCGAAGTCGAGCCTGTTTTTAAATTCAGTGGTTGCCGGAGTTTGATTTTGTTGGGATATTATTACGGGGGTATGAATATACCCATCCTCACGCTGGCACTTTCCGATTACGTCGATGATTTTGTCCATCTGCCGATTTAGTTTCTCGTCTTTTGTCACTCCATAGACGAAGGCGACTGCTTCAAGCCACATATAGAAGTCACCATCATGCCATTTCGGCCCTCTGTGTCTGCCCTTTTTCAGACCTGCTGCAATCAAGAAATTATCGTAAGCATGGCTGATCTCCGGGTTTTCCAGAAGTTCCCACATATTCGGAATCATGACTTCGTGGCACAGTTTAAACCTCTCACCCCAGAAACCGCCAGTCCATCGTACATCGTCAATACCGATACTGTGAAGTTTGGCGTATGGGCTGGCCAAAGTATCCGCTGCAGCATTCTCTGCTGAAGTGGCCCTGCTGCAGGCCAGGCAAATGATCATAATTAAAATACAAATCTCCAGCACATTGTCTATGGATGATTTGCTAACTGAACACACAGTTTCAGGAGATCGGTCTATGTTTTTAATATTCATCGAACGCAATTAAGGTGTTATTTCTACCGGCGACGTTCTCAACCAATTTGCCGTTAACAGAGAAAGGTCTGCCGAATTCACGAATCCGTTGCGGTCGAAATCCGCTCTAAAGTCGTACTCCGGCTGTGATTGTGAGGCCATCCAACAATTCGACAAGATGGCATAATCTTCAATGTTGACGATGTTATCCTGATTGGCGTCGCCTTCCGGGAGCGTACCCATATCTATAGATGAGCGCGGGGTGGAAATGACTGTGTTCCTCTTTACATTCATCAGAGTCACCTCGCCGTGCACGGTGATATCGTAGTTGCCCGGTGCGATACCCGTAGCTTCACAGGCAGCAACGTTTGAAGTAGCAGTCCTTTCAGCAGTCAATATGAACTCATAGATAGGTATATTATTTAATACATCAGCTCCCGGCGTAAAAAACCTTACGGTCAGTGGAACTGCCCACCCGCCATCCGGTCGGCCTTCGCCTTGAAGAACCACGGAAATAGACACAAGGTTTTCTATTTGGCCTATGCTGACTATTGCATGGGGAATGTGCGAAGAAGGTATATTTGTGGCGGCTCGAATATCTGCCTGTTCGACCGAAGTTAGCCCGGAATTAAAGTAACAGCCTAAATCGATTGCAGTAGCCTGGATGAGCATACTACCAGCCACAAAACCGACTTCTAATTGAGCGTACTCCTGGCTCACATAGGAAGAATCAAGACAGAGTATGGCATAGCACGGTGCTTCGGGTAAACTGCTGACGGCTGATTGCAGCCTGCCCCTGGAATCGGCGGAGCGTTTGCCGCCCCTTCCGGCACTGCTGGAATCTATCTGTTCGAGCCGATGGTCCTTTGTAGCATGGTTTGTGTCGGGATTTCTATTATGATATCTAAAGACGCCGTTTTCGTTCGCCAGATAAATGCTTCGGGTCAGGTAATAATTTGCCCAGGCCGAAGGGACTGTCAAACCTGCCTTGCCGCTTGCCGTATGGGCCGAGCAGCCATATCCCGCCCATAGTAGCTGGGAAATCTGCTGTAATGTCAAATTCGTTTGAGAAAAACTGCTGGTGTAATTTAAATTTGTCAGCACTTCTTCAAAACTGTTATCACCCGCAGTGCAGGGATCGGGCAGCCATCCGGATTCACCTTCTGGCACAGAAGATTGCACTGCCAATTCAGTCTTCAAGCCTCTAATTGACTGGACTCCGAAAATCAATCTTGCCTTCGGATATCCGATTCCTTTCGGACAACTTGCCACCGCCGATTCGGTGCTGTTCCCTAAAGATACCGATGCAAGCAGTGCCGGCATAAAAGAAACTCCGGTGTCAAAATCAAGCTGGCTTTCATAAATAACCGCAAAGGCCCCATCGTCCCTGACAACATTTGAATACCAGCTCAGAGAATGCACATTGGGATCGTATAAATACGTCGCTGTTGGTGTAGCGACATATATGTTTCTGTGAGTGCCCGTGAATGGAACTGATCCTGCTGCCCATAGTATATTGCTTATCTGCTGGACATTTGCAGTGCCGCGAAGGGAATGCTCTGAATACCTGCTATTGAGACATACTTCCACGGAATTTTCCGTGATTATCGGTGACGGTAGCTGACCGGTATTGATATTCTGGGCCTGACAGAACATTGGGCATAAAAATAAAGCCAAAATTGTTGACATTGTCCTTCTCATCCGGTCAACCTCACAAAATTTGTATCAGCAAATATTATAATACAAAATCTGTTTCGTTTTCTACAGGAAAAATCGGTAAATAAATATGAAATACCCGAATTAGACGTTTTACAGGCCTGCACGAAAAAAAGCCGAAGGCGAAATAGAGCATGTTTTTTACCTTCGGCTTTTAGATTTCTGTTGGTTTGCTATAGTCGCGGTAACTATTCAGCCATGTATGGATAGCGGAAGTCTCTTGGCGGCAGGAAGGTTTCCTTGATGGCACGCGGAGAGACCCATCGCTCCAGGTTGAGCCAACTGCCGGCCTTGTCGTTCGTGCCGGATGCACGTGTGCCGCCAAACGGTTGCTGGGCCACAACTGCTCCAGTTGGTTTGTCATTGACGTAAAAGTTGCCCGCAGCATGACGTAGCGTATCCATTGCTTTAACAATCGCTTTGCGATCCAAAGCGAATATCGCGCCAGTCAAAGCGTACGGCGACGTCTGATCACACAAGTCCAGAGTCTGGTCGTATTCGGCCTCCGGATACACATAAATCGTCAATACCGGTCCGAAGATCTCTTCGACCATGAGCTTCGACTTGGGATCCCTGCTGACCACAACGGTTGGCTCGATGAAGTATCCTATCGACTCGTCGTATCCACCGCCGATGATAATATCCATATCGGGTGAATTTTTAGCGTATTCGATATATTCTTTGATTGTATCGAAGGAATTTTTATCGATAACCGCACCCATGAAGTTCTTAAAGTCGCATACATCCCCCATCTTAATTTCGCCGATATTGCTTAACAGTCGGTCTTTGACTTCGGGCCATGTGGAGTCGGGAATATACGCCCGCGAAGCGGCCGAGCATTTCTGTCCCTGGTACTCGAAAGCACCACGTACTATTGCGGTGACAAGCGCCTCGGTGTCAGCGCTGACGTGTGCGAAGATGAAGTCTTTTCCGCCGGTCTCACCTACAATTCGAGGATAAGAGACATATTTGCGGATATCTTTACCGACAGCTAACCATATCGTTGAAAAAACGTATGTACTTCCTGTAAAGTGAATGCCACCGAGCCTGACGTCGTCCAGTGCTGCTGGGGCAACAGACGGGCCTGGACCGGGCACCATATTTATCACGCCGGGCGGCATGCCGGCTTCTTCCAGGATTTTCAAAATAAAGTATGCCGGCAGCACTGCAGCCGATGCCGGCTTCCAAACCACGGTGTTACCCATTAATGCCGGTGCGGTCGGAAGGTTGCCTGCTATAGATGCAAAGTTAAACGGCGTTATCGCCAAAACATAGCCGTCCAGAGGTCGATGCTCCATATAGTTCAATATGCCGGGCGTGGACATTGGCTGGTCACCATATACTTCCTCCATAAAGTGCGGATTGAACCGCCAGAAATCTATAAGCTCGCATGCAGAGTCGATTTCCGCCTGGTGCGGCGTCTTGCTCGTATTGAGCATGGTTGCGGCATTGAGTGTCTGTCGATATTTGCCGGCCAAAAGTTCCGCTGCTTTGAGCAGCACAACCGCCCTTGATTCCCAGGGCATTTGACCCCACTGTTTCTTGGCTTTTTCAGCAGCATCGATGGCCTTGATGGCATATTCTCCGTCGGCCTGGTGATACTTGCCTAAGAGCTGTTGGTGATTGTGAGGACAGCGAATATCAGCGAGGTTGCCGTTGCGCACTTCTTCGCCTCCGATTATCATCGGAACTTCTATTTGTCCGTTCAGCATCTCCTGGAGTTTGGAGGACAATTCAGTTCGTTCCGGACTGCCCGGTGCGTATTGCAGGCAAGGTTCATTGACCGGTTGGGGAATTCGAAAAATACCATTGAACATTTACGTCTCCTTGAATTATTTCTACGAGTTCTTTCCACAGCATTTCTTGTATTTTTTCCCGCTGCCGCACGGGCAGGGATCGTTTCGGCCGACTTTGGGTTGTTCGAGTTTAATCTGCTTGACTTTCACTTCGCCTTGTGGTGCCTGGGCGGCGGCTCTTTGGCGCTCTGCCATTGCGAACTGGCCGACTTCGTCGTGACTCGTCTGGCTTACGTTCCAGACGTTTCTTGCCCTGGCGCCAGCTTCGAGATGAACCTTGAAGATAATGTCCGTGACACGATCCTCAATGGTTTCGAGCATCTCCTCGAACATCCTTGAACCTTCACGCTTATATTCGGTCTTGGGATCTTTCTCCGCCCATGATCGCATCCATATGCTGCTTTTCAGATGGTCCATTGAATAGAGATGATCCTTCCATGTGCTGTCGTAAACCTGTATCAGAACATATTTTTCAAGATCGCTAAGCTCGGTTCGCAAAAATTGCGTTGCTATTTCTGATAAACTGTCTTTGAGTTCCGGGCCGTCACCAGGTAGGTCGTCTTCTGTTAGGGAAGCTCCGAATCTTTCGTTGGCCCAACTTACTAAATCAGGTTTATTCAAGGCGGCAATTTTATCGGAGAGTTCTCGGTCCAGTTCGCCGTCGTTAAAGCTTTGGCTTAACTCAAGCAATTGTTTGTGCAATGAGCGTGGTTTAGTGTTCTGTATTTGCTCGGCTGACAGACCGGCGTTATATTTTTTGTTGGCCCACTCGGCAAGTGATTCGAATGCATATACATTCGCTCCCTGTGGCCCATAAACCATATTCATTGCGAACTCGACGGGATACTCAATCTCCCGTTGTTTGTATTTTGCAATGGTGATTTCACTTATTTTCTGGCGGAGTTGCTTTGCGTTGAGATCGTTCAATTCGCTGATTTGAAGTTTGATATCGAATTTAGCGCGCGCCCATTCAGCGAATCGGCGGAGCGAAAAATCCTCCTTGAGAAATTCGACGAGCGGCGAACAATCTTTCTTCTCAACTTGCTCACCGGCGGCGGCGATCAACTGCTCCTCAATCTCCTCCGGCGACTGGTGCTTAACTTTGCCAGGGCTGAGATTGACCTGAAAGGCACTCATGGCCCATTTGCACAGGCCGGTAATGTCCCAGCTTCGTGTATCGCTATAGTCCTCTAAATACTCCCCCATAGAAAGTGATATGTTATTGGCGGCATCATCTTTAGCCTTCTGTTTTATTGTTTTTTCAATCTCCTCCACTTTGGTGTCGATGATATCCGATGGCTTTAGATCAACACCGAAATTGGTTCTTGACCATTCGATGATGCAGTTAACAGGATAGTCATCACGTAGTATTGTGCTACAGCTCTTTTCAATCGCCGAGTCTATCATTTCGGTTATGACATCTTTGAGCTTTTTCCCCTCTAAAATCTGACGCCGGCGCGAATAAAAGATTTTTCGCTGGTAGTCCATTACCTCATCGTATTCGAGCAGGCTCTTGCGTACATCGAAGTTTTTCTCTTCGACCTTCTTCTGAGCTTTTTCGATGCCCTTGCTGATTCGCTTATGGTAGATTGGCTGTCCTTCTTCCCAGCCGATCCAGGAAAGTGCTTTGACGGTCCATTCGGGAGCAAAGATGCTCATCAGGTCATCGTCAAAGCTCAGGAAAAATTGACTTGAGCCCTTATCACCCTGTCTACCCGAGCGGCCACGAAGCTGATTGTCGATTCGCCTTGCCTCGTGCCGTTCGGTACCGACTATATGCAATCCACCTATTTCCGCGACACCGGGACCGAGTTTGATATCGGTGCCTCGGCCTGCCATATTTGTGGCGATGGTGACGTTGCCCCGCATTCGGCCGTCCCGGGCTTGGTGCTGATGGCCGGCTTTAGCGACTATGACTGCCTCTCTTGCATGCTGTTTTGCATTGAGGACCTCATGATCGAGGCCATGTCTTTTTTGAAGAGCTTCCGAAAGAGCTTCACTCTTTTCTATGCTGATTGTGCCGATAAGAAGCGGCCTGCCGGCCATACTGACTTCGTTAATTTCTTCTACTATAGCATTGAATTTTTCCCGCATCGATTTATATATTGCATCGTCCCGGTCGTCCCTGATGCAGGGCTCGTTGGTCGGTATCACAATAACTTCGAGCTTGTAGATATTCATGAACTCTTCGCTCTCGGTAGCGGCGGTGCCGGTCATTCCGGATATCTGCTCGTAGAGTTTGAAGAAGTTCTGCAGCGTGATAGTGGCCAGTGTCTGACTTTCCTCCTTTACCTTGACGGCTTCTTTTGCTTCGACTGCCTGATGCAGCCCATCAGACCATTGCCTGCCGTGCATTAGTCGTCCGGTGAATTCATCGACAATAATGACTTTGCCATCCATTACGACGTAGTCTTTTTCACGCTCAAAGGTTACGTGCGCTCGCAGGCTCTGCGATATCAAGTGCGGCCAGTCCATATTGGAGCCGGTATAAAATGAGCCTAATCCTGCAATATCCTGGGCGGCTTTTTCGCCGGCATCTGTAAGATGGACGGATTTTTTGTCATATTCTACTTCATAGTATTGTGTAGTGTTTGCAAGCTCGGTCTGGGCAACGTCGATCTCGGCCTGATGTTTCTCTATTACCTTTTGGGCCTTTTCTATTCTATTGCTGTCTTTGTCTTTTTTCGCTTCTGCCAGCTCGCCCTGTGCGTTAGCGATAGTACGCTCTGCTGAGTCGATTCTTTTTTTTACTCGGTCGTAGCTGCTTTGAAGACTGATCAGTTTCCTTGCTACCTGGTCTGCCTTGCTGTATCTGGTGACGTCATCGAAGGCCGGGCCGGATATGATCAACGGAGTTCTGGCCTCGTCGATCAGAATCGAGTCGACTTCGTCGATTATTGCGTATTGCAACGGGCCCTGCACCATCTGCTCGATCGAAGTTTTCATATTATCGCGGAGATAATCGAAGCCGAATTCGTTGTTTGTGCCGTAGGTAATGTCGCAGGCGTATCGGGCTTTTCTTTCGTCACCGACACTATCCATGTCCGCCTGAATCGCTCCTACTGTAAGCCCAAGAGACTCATAGACCGGCGCCATCCACTCGGCGTCCCGTTTGGCGAGATAATCATTGACTGTAACGATATGAACTTTTCTTCCTGTCAGATGCACAAGATATGCCGCCAGCGTTGCTACTAAGGTTTTACCCTCGCCGGTAGCCATCTCGGCAATCTTACCCTCGTAGAGGACATTACCGCCGATAAGCTGAACATCGAAGTGTCGCATCTCGACATTTCGCCTTGCCGTTTCTCGAACGACTGCAAAGGCCTCAGGCAGAATATCCTCCGGTTTTGTTCCTGCTTTTAACGCGGCTTTGAATTCGGCGGTCTTTGCCTTCAGTGCCTGGTCGTTGAGATTTTTGGTTTGCTCTTCGAACTCGCTTGCCTGTTCGGCGATGATTGAATAGGCCTTGATTAGCCGCTCATTGCGGGAGCCGAAAACTTTTACAAGCGATTTGCTTACTTTATCAAGTACCATATTTCGTATCTCGTATTTCGTATCTCGCATTACGAGATACACGTCTGGCGGTCATTTTACTCGTGTGACGTACTCGCCTGTACGAGTATCGATGCGTATTAGCTCACCTGTTTTAATAAAAGGCGGCACCTGCACGATCAGTCCGGTTTCGAGAGTTGCCGGTTTGTTCTGATTTGTTGCTGTAGCGCCCTTTATCTCCGGCGGCGTGTCGGTTACCTCCAAATCCACCGTATTGGGCAGGGTCACGATTACCGGCTTGCCCTCGTACATGCTGACCTGTAGCTGGCTGTTCGGTTTCAGATATTTAGGCCCATCACCGAACGCATCATCGTCAAGTGTAATCTGGTCATAGGTTGTCGTATCCATCAGGATATGCTCACTACCCGATGAATACAGGTATTCGTATGTCCGTTTGTCCAGATATGCCTCTTCAACGTTTTCCTCTGCTCGCAGACGAATATTTTGAATTGTGCCGTCGGCCAGGCTTTTTAGTTTTGTCTGGTAAACTGCTCCGCCCTTGCCCAATTTGACGTGCTGATAATCCACAATCGCATACAACTTGCCGTCAATAGTAACGGTCTGACCTTTTCGCATCTCAGATGCTCTCATTTGTTACTCCAAAAAACCATTATTAATTGTTCGATAGTCTAAATATTAAGAGTGGATTAGTATGACAAAATTGACATTAAATGTCAACAAATCAATGTATTTCCTTACATTGGTTACGAACCTGTTTGTATTATCGTCTTTTCCGCTTCTTTTTTATCTGTTTTTTCGGGGTTTTGCTTTTGTTTTGCCGCTTCGGCTCTTTTGCCAATAGTTCGACCGGAGTAACATCGAGCTGGCGGGCCGGGATATTGACTGAGACAATACGCACTTTCATGGCCTGACCCAGGCGTATGCTGCACCCCGAACGCTCTCCCACAATGCACTGGGTCTTTTCGTTGTATTTCCACTGATCGGGTCCCAAAGCAGCCATCCGGATAAGACCTTCGATGCCGAACTTTTTGCATTGTACGAATACGCCGAAACCTGTCAGACCGGTCACTATGCAATCCAGTTCTTTGCCGATTTTTTTGCTGAGCATTTGCAGTGTCAGCACGGTTCTCAGTTCCCTTTCAGCGTCCTCGGACCGTTGCTCGGTGAAGGTTATATGTTTGCCGGTTTCCGCAAGGTTCTGCTCTTGTTCTTTAGGAGTTGGCTTATTTTGCAGGTAACATTCCAAAGCGCGATGAACCATCAAATCTGCATACCGGCGGATCGGGCTGGTAAAATGGCAATAGTGTGTAGAAGCCAGCGCGAAATGACCGATATGCAACGGGGCATACTGGGCCTTCTCGAAGCTTCGCAGCACTGCCAGGTTTACGGCGAAAGAACAGTCGGCGCCTTTTACGGTGGCCAATAAGTCCTGAATGACTTTCCGGTCTGGATTCTTTGGAAGGGTATAGCCGAATGCTCTAACAAGTTTGGTGAGGTTTTTCATGCTCATGGGATCCGGCTCCGGGTGAATCCGCCGCATGAAGGCCACATTTAGCTTGTCCAGGAGTGAAGCAACAGCATCATTTGCCTCGACCATAAACATCTCGATGATCGTATGCGGATAGCTGTCATCTGCGGGATGGGCATCCACGACCTGGCCCGATTTGTCAAAGACCAGCTCGGTCTCGGGCAGGTCCAGGTGTATCATTCCGTTTTTTCTTCGCCGTTGCTCAATTGCCCGGCTGAGTGATTCCATTTCTTTTAGAAGCTCGATTACTTTGGGCCTGGTGTCTTTCGTGTGGCCTTTTAAAATCCTGTCGGCTTGCATATAGGTCAAACGCTGCTTAGAGCATATAATCGAGTTTGCGAAGCTGCGGGACAAAATATTGCCCTGCCGGTCGTAAGTTATATATGCGCTTTTAGCGAAGCGTTTTTGTTCGGGCTGGAGGCTGCAAATACCGTTGCTCAATATCTCCGGCAGCATGGGAATTGTTTTGCCCGGCAGATAGGTGCTGTTTCCACGGGCCTTTGCTTCTGTGTCCAGTGGCGAGTCCTGCGTTACGAAGGCACTAACATCGGCGATGTGAACACCCAGCACCCGGTTGCCATTTGAATCTTTCTCAATGCTTATCGCATCGTCGAAATCTTTCGCGTCCGGCGGATCAATCGTAATGATGAGTTTATCTGTGATGTCCTGCCGGACGCCTCGTTTTTCGGGATCGAAATTGGCAGCGGCCCGGCGTGCCTGCTCTATACAGTCGGCATTAAAATCTCCCGGCAGGTGGTACTGGTGGATTATCGATTTAATCTCAGTATCATATTGTCCCGCTTTGCCGAGCACCTCGACGATAACACCGCGGGCCAGGTATTTCTCCGTCGGATAGGAAAGTATCTCGACAACGACTTTGTCTTTTTCCTTTGCCCCTTTTGCGCCGACATCGTCAACGGAGATAGGATCGAAAAAACTCTTGCCGTCCGGCTCAACAAGCCACGTTTCCGGATGTTTCACCAGTGTTCCGACAAATCTATTCTGTGCACGTTCGAGGACTTCGATGATTTCGCCGCTGATCCGCATATCGCTGCCGCGTTTGCCCCTGCGTTTGACTTTTGCGATGACGATATCACCGGTCATTGCACTGGCGGTTGCATCCGGTGGAATGAATAAATCGCCGTGTGAGTTCGGTTCGAGAGGCACGATAAAACCGAAGCCTCTCGGATTTGCCCTGAACGTTCCAACAATCTGCCCAGCCAGAGCGGGCAGGCTCACCAGATTGCGCGCACCGACCACCACATGCCCGGCGTGCCGGAGCTGGTCGAATGCATCTTTGAAATCAAGATAATCTTCCGAGCTGATGTCTAATGTTTTGGCTAATTGTGACAGTTTGAGTGGTTCGTAATCGGTATGTTTCAACAGCTTGATTATTTGGTTTTTGTATATTTCCGGCATATCTTGTGAAGCTTATCCGCCTAACAGAGCGGAAATATCCGCTTCTTACCTTCCCTGACGCTTGACACTCGGCGCTTCACGAAGTCCGAGAGAATTAGCCCTTTTTTGCCTTAAGGGCGTTGAGGCGCTTTGTTAAGCGTGATTTCTTGCGGGCGGCGGTTTTCTTATGCATTGTGCTTGTCGATGCTGTCTTGTCCAGCTTCTTTGTTACGAGTCGAAGCTGCTCGCTTGCCGCCTCGACGTCGCCTTTTTCAACGGCTGCCTCAAGATGCTTAATTTGTGTTTTCACCTGGCTTTTGCGAGCGCGATTTATCGTTCTGCGTTTGGTGTTCTGTTTTGCTCTTTTCTTAGCCTGTAACGAATGTGCCACTGTAATCTCCTAAAAAACTATTAATATTCGATTAAAAAATTCTTATTGAGAATCTGGTTTCATTTGTTCACTTCTTAATTTGTCTACCCGCTGGCTGACGTCTTTGTATGCGAAGTCGCTTTGGGCTATCTTACGATATATCTCCAGGGCTTTGTCCGTATCACCTTGTTGTTCGTAAGCGCGTGCAAGATTATACCGTAATTCTTTACCGATTGCATCATCTTTTATTTCATAGGATTCTATCGCCTGGTTGTAAACGTCAATCGCATCGGCAAGCCAGCCCTTCCTGGAAAAGCAGAATCCGATTTGATTCAACGCCACAATCTTTCGTCTCGGGTCTTTCTGTGCTTCCTGGAACAGAGGTATAGCTTCATTGTATTGTTCATTTCTGACTAAGCGGATTGCGTATTCATATTTTACACCAAGATCAGTTGGATAGTTCTGAACACAAAGTGCGTAATGTTCCAGTTCTATGCTTTTTAATTGTGCCGAAAGCTGTTCGAGTGCATTCTTGGATTCTGAATCATTGGGATTAGTGCCGAGTGCTGCCTTTGCCTCTTTTATCTTTCTCTTGAACTGTTTAATCTTAAGCAGGCCTGCTCGGCGTTTGAAACTAAAATCACTTTTGTTTTTATAAGTGTTTTCCAGTAGCGAGATTGCATCATTTTCGTCCTGCTCGGTTTCCAATCCCGAAAGGGCGTCGGCCAATTCAAATATATTCGCTGGAAGGTCCGGATTCTGGGCTATTTTTTTTCTCGCATCTTCAACCGCTTTAACGCGGTAATCCTCTGTTTTGACCACTGCGGCCTGTGCTTGGCGTTTCTCCTGGCCCTCGCGATCCTGCATAGATTCCCTGAAATCGCCCTCACCGTAATATTTGCCCCTTGCCATCGTCAGTTCGGCCGAGAGGTCCTTGAACTCATCCGAAAGTGCTCCATCCTCGGGTCGAAGCTTGACGGCTCGCTGAATAGCAACGATTGCCTTGTCGAATTGCTCAAGGGTTTTATAAGCTTCTTTTAACAGGATATATGTATTCGCAGATGGATTCCTGGATGCATTGGCAGCCTGAAATATCACATTGGCGATCCAGCCGGCTGTTTTGTTATAGCCGCCGGCAATTGCAGCCTTAAGCATCGCCTCGGCGTACGGCAAGTGGTCGGGATCCTTCGTGAAAAGGTATTCGGCATTTAGCATCTGCTCAAGCGGTGTTTTGCCGCCCAGACGCTTGACTCGCTCCATCATTGAAGGCTTTTTACTGCCGGAATCCCGACGTTGCAAAGCTAATTCGGCCAGCGGAAGATGCCCTTCTCTGAGCGCATCCGGGGCATATCGAAGACCCTGGAGGTACATATCGATGGCATAATCGAAATTTTTTGTCTCGGCAACCTTGCCCGCTTTATCAAAAAAAGCTTTCGCTTTCGCTGCTGCCTGGTTATCTTCTTGGAGCATAAGTTTTTACCAAATAAGTGTTTCGTACATTACTCGACCGGCATATAGTAGTCTTCGGCTAAAATTTGTCAACAAATAAATACTTGTATAAAAAGTTATGTTGTGCTATAAGAATCCGGAGCGTATGATTCTGCGTTGGGAACCCTGAAAATCATAATAAAGGCCGGTTATGGAGAAACAAAGATGGTAAATGCTCTTGAACAGTATGATCCACAGATTTATGAGCTGATACGGCAGGAAGCGGCCCGTCAGAGTGGCTCAATCCGCCTGATTCCCTCGGAAAACTATGTTTCAAAGGCCGTCATGTTGGCCAGCGGAAGCTGTCTGACCAATAAATACGCCGAGGGTTACCCCGGCAAAAGGTACTATGAAGGCCAGCAGGTGACAGACCTTATTGAAAGAATGGCTCAGGAACGGGCAAAAAAACTATTCAAAGCCGACCACGCGAACGTCCAGCCCTATTCCGGCTCGGTTGCGAACCTGGCCGCTTATGCCGCCCTGATAAATCCCGGCGATACTATTATGGGAATGTCTCTTTCTCACGGCGGGCATTTAACGCATGGCTGGAAAGTCTCGCTGACCAGCAAATTCTATAATTCGGTTCCATATCCGGTAAATCCGGATACGGGCCTGCTGGACTTCGATGAAATTGAAGATCTTGCTAAGAAGCACCGCCCGAAGTTAATCATCTCCGGCGCCACCGCGTATCCGAGGGAAATCGATTTCGAGATATTTGGCCAAATTGCCAAGAAAGTTGGTGCTTATCTGGTCAGCGATATTGCCCATATCGCAGGTCTTGTTGTTGCCGGCATCCACAAAAGTCCGGTTCCCTATGCTGACGTCGTATCGTCCACAACACATAAAACGCTCCGAGGGCCTCGTGGCGGTATGCTCCTGTGCAAAAAGGAACATGCAGACAATGTTGATAAAGCCGTTTTCCCCGGTCTGCAGGGCGGGCCGCATATGCATACAATGACCGCCATCGCCGTTGCAATGGCCGAGGCCGATACGCCGGAATTCGTGGCTTATGCGAAGCAAATAGTTAAAAACGCAAAAGCTCTGGCTGAAAAGCTGCTGGAGTATGGTTTCAATCTTATGACCGGCGGAACGGACAATCATCTTATCTTAATTGATTTGAGAAATAAAAAAATCCCCGGCAGGAAACTTGCGAAGGCGCTGGACAGGGCCAGGATTGTAACTAATTACAACACGATTCCTGGCGATCCGTCGCCACCGATGAATCCGAACGGCCTGCGTATAGGCACGCCGGCTATTACCACACGCGGTTTTAAGCAAGAGCAGGCCGAGCAAATCGCCGGGTTTATAAATACAGTAACTGAAAACATCGACAATGAAACGGTCATCGAGCAGGTCGGAAAAGAAGTCCTGCTGCTATGCTCGCAGTTCCCTGTACCGGAGCATTTTATAATACCGAATAAAAACAACAAATAGTTTTATGCAAAGGAGAAAGAAATGAAACGGTTGGCTATTGTCACGATTGGAATCATGTTAATGAGCACACAGGTTTTAGCTTTTGATTTTATGGGTCCTGCAACATCCAGGCTGAAAGACAGCGGTAAAACCAGTGTCGGTGCAGAATATTTCTTCAGTAGTATGGAGATTGATGCCGACAGTATTCCCGCTCTTGACCTGACTTCCGACACGATAGATGATTTCGAGATACAAAAAATTACAGGAAATCTGGCTTTGGGTATGGGACGAGGTTCTGAAATATTCTTTCGTTTCGGAGTGGCTGACGTAGACCCTGACAACACCAATGACTGGGGTAGTATTCCGGATAACATCGGAAGCAGTGACGAGGTTCTTGTTCTTGGCGGCGGAGCAAAATGGACACTTTATGATAATAACGGTTTCGGATGGGGTTTACTGACCCAGGTAAGCTGGGCTGAATATGACTTTGACGGCAGAAGTTATTCCGTTGGCGCCCACGCTGTAACTTTGTCTCCGGAATTTGAGATTGTTGAAGTACAGATAGCTACAGGACCTACAATAGAACTTAATAAAGACATAACTCTTTTTGGCGGCCCGTTTCTGTATTTTCTCAATGGGGATGCGGAATTCGAAGGTACTGTAGACGGCTCACAGAGTACTATCACTGCCGATATTGATCAGGAATCGCTGTTAGGGGGCTATGTAGGTGCGGAGCTTGAAGTGGGCCAAAACGTAGTTGTCTCTTTCGAAGTACAGGCCACGAGCGGCAGCTCCGGTATGGGCGGTCAACTCGTTTGGAAGTTTTAAGCCCTGTTCGCTACAATTAAGTTAAGATGATTATTGCTATTCGCTGTTGTCAAGGATCGTCATGAATGCTTCTTGTGGGATCTGGACGTTACCGACGCTTTTCATGCGTCTCTTGCCTTCTTTTTGCTTCTTTAGCAGCTTCATCTTTCGCGTTACATCTCCGCCGTATAGCTTCTGTGTTACGTCTTTACGGAAGCCTTTTATGGTTTCTCTTGCGATGATTTTGCCGCCTATGGCAACCTGTAGTGGAATTTCGAATTGATGCCGGGGAATAGCTCTCCGCAGTCTTATGATTAGCTTGCGGCCACGAATCTCTGCTTTGCTGCGATGGACTATCAAACTCAGGGCATCGACGGCAACCGAATTTACGAGAATATCAATCTTGACAAGGTCGCTTGCTTCGAAACCGGTAAACTCATAATCCATCGTAGCATAACCCCGGCTGATGCCTTTGAGAAGGTCGTAGAAATCGTAAACAATCTCGGCAAGCGGGGCTTTATATTCCAGCATGACTCTGGTAGTGCTCAGATAATCGGTCTTTATAAGCTTGCACCGCCGGGATTCGGCGAGTTTCATAATAGCTCCGATAGTATCGGTCCCGGTTATTATCTCAAGACGAACGAATGGTTCACGAAGCTCTTCGATATGGTTCGGAGAAGGCAATTGGGCGGGCGACTCTATTCTTGTGACTATGCCGTCTTTCGTCAGAACCTCATAGCTGACCGTCGGGGCAGTCTGAATCACTTCTATATCGTTCTCACGCTCCAATCGTTCCTGAATTATCTCCATGTGCAGCAGACCGAGAAAACCGCAGCGAAAACCAAATCCGAGCGCAGGTGAATTTTGAGGGCTGAATGAGAAGCTTGCATCGTTAAGAGTAAGCTTGTCGAAAGCGTCCCTCAGCTTCGAGTAGTCGGTGTTTGCTCCGGGATAAAAATCGGAGAATACCATTTGCATCGGCTTTTTATAGCCGGGCAGGGGTTTCGGGGCAGGCTCAGCGCGATCTGTGATTGTGTCGCCTATCGTCACATCGGCCAGTTCACGAATATTCGCCATAACATATCCCACTTCCCCCGTGCCGAGCCTGTCAACCGTAGTCATCTCAGGCACGAATTTTCCCAGTTCGGTAATGGTATAAGTTCTGCCGCTACGCATAAAGCTGACCTTTTGCTTTATATTCAGGGAACCGGCAAAGACCCTGACGTAGCATATCACTCCTTTGTACTGGTCGCAGTGGCTGTCGAAGATTAATGCCGCGGTCGGTTCGTTACTTTTGTCCTGGGGCGCCGGAAGAAAGGTTACTATGCCCTCGAGAAGCTCATCTATTCCCAATCCGTTCTTTGCGCTTATTTTAAAAGATTCATTGGCGCTGATCCCGATAATATGATCGATCTCTTCGGCCACCCGGTCAGGATCCGCCGCGGGTAAGTCAACTTTGTTAATTACGCTTAAAAGTTCAACATTATTTTCAATCGCCAGATAAGCGTTCGCCACGGTTTGTGCTTCGACGCCCTGGCTGGCGTCGACCACGAGCAGCGCGCCCTCACAGGCGGCCAGTGCCCTTGAAACTTCGTAATGAAAATCGACATGTCCCGGCGTATCAATCAGGTTCAGCATATATGTTTTGCCCTGGTGCCGGTAATTCATCGTAACCGCCGAGGCCTTGATGGTTATTCCCCGTTCGCGTTCGAGGTCCATGTTGTCGAGAAACTGGTCGACCTTCTGCCGGTCGGAAATCGTGCCGGTCAGCTCGAGCATGCGGTCCGCAAGCGTGCTTTTGCCGTGATCAATATGTGCTATTATTGAAAAATTTCGTATATGTTCCGTACTCATCTCGAAAGTTAAAAAATTGTCGTTCTAATCAATCCAGATAAGCTTGAAATGATTGTCGGCTATACGGGGACGCAATATTAAGTTAAAACGGGCTCCGATTTGAGCGGAGCCCGCTGGTTTTTCCGCTGCTGTTGAATTAGCCGGGGATGACGTTAGTCGCGCAAGGGCCTTTTTTGCCCTGTCCGATCTCGAACTGGACCTTCTGGCCTTCGTCAAGACTGGCGTAACCGTTCATCTTGATTTCCGAATGATGAACGAATAAATCGTCGCCGGCGTCGTCCGGGGTGATAAATCCAAAACCTTTGCTTCCATTAAACCATTTTACTGTACCTGTACTCACTACAATACTCCTTTGGCCTCTACCGGCCATAAATTTTGTCTCTCGTTTTTTATTAGGGAGAATATTCTTGAGAGACGTGAGAATATACTACACTGAATGCTATTATACTACGAGAACCGGCCTCAGTTCAATAAAAATAAAAAAATAATTTAATCTGATATTTTTAAGATTGTTATGTGTTAGATTAAATGCAAAATTGAAACGGGCTCCGGTTTGAGCGGAGCCCGCTGGTTTTTCCGGTTCTTCGCTTCGGATTAGCCGGGTGTGACGTTCGTCGCACAAGGGCCTTTCTTGCCCTGACCGATCTCATACTCGACCTTCTGGCCTTCGTCAAGAGTGGCGTAACCGTCCATCTTGATTTCGGAGTGATGAACAAATAAGTCCTCGCCGCCATCGTCCGGAGTGATAAATCCAAAGCCTTTTTTCCCATTAAACCATTTTACTGTACCTGTACCCACTTCTGTGCTCCTTTGGCCCATCTAAGGCCGTTTTATTCTGTCTCTCGGTTTACTTCATCAAGAATATTCTTGAGAGACGTAAGAATATACTTCATAAACAATTATATTATTATAATAACCGGTTCGTCTCCAACAAAAATAAAAAAAATATTATTTTTTTCAAAGCAGTATTATTGGCTCCGGAGCAGTCGATTTTCAGATTATCCGGCTGTACTGACAGGCCGAAATCCCGCTTCTTATTGTAAATAACAGCATTTCTGATAAATCCCGCTGCCATAAATCTCTTGTTTTCCGGCTACGAAAAGTATAAAGTTTTTTAGGCAATCTCCATAAAAACGTGTCACCGGTGTCATTATGAGCAGACAAATTAGATTTGCTCTTCGAATTTCAATGCTACTTATTTTTAACTTGTGAATGGAAACTATCGGTAAAGGTGGACAGGCTAAGCTTGTTGTGGCAAATGTCACCAGTTTTAACCGATGTAAATTTACTGACAAATTCTATAAAAACTTGACTTTTCTGCATAAATTTAGTACTGTATTAGAAATAAAGCTCAGTTACGTTTCTGGGCAAAAAGATAGTGAACTTTTTTTAACATCAGGAGGAAGCAAGATGAGCAGCATCCGAACCGCAGCAATCCTGGTCATTCTGGCCGTAATCATCGCAGGCATCTCGATGGCCAACAAACCAAATGAAGGAGATGGAATTAATATAACCGTCTCACCAAGCACGCTTATGTTAAGCCGCGATATTCCCTGTGTCACCATTCATAGCAATATACCCGGCGTAGTGGCGAAAGAGGTTTTGTGGCTTTATGGACTAGCCGATGATCCCATTCAGCCTTATCTGACCAAGACCGACGCCATGGGCCATCTGGTCGCCAAGTTCCGCGGCGTCGACATAAGGACCATCGTAGCTCCCGGCGAGGTCGAGTTGACATTAATAGAAGACGAGAATTTGGAGGACGAAATTGACCCTGTTTTCTCCGCTTCAGATACGATCAGGGTCAAGTATTAATTCTCGACGTCGGGTCAGTTGAGAACGTCCGAAATTACTGAAAGCTCCCGTTCAATACCGGGCCGTGACGCATAAAAGCGTTCGTTTCCGGCGTAAATTCAAACTGTCATCAAAAATGACCGATGCGGACGGATTGTGCGCTCATATTTAGCCGATATAGAGAATGTACAATCAAGATAAATCCAAAAACAAAATTTTGATGAACTGCCTTTATGACGAGAGCAAAAAATACTCTGCTTACCTATATTATTCTGATTCTGCTTGCCGCAGCTATCATCGCTTCCGGCAAATTGATTAATTCTTTAAGGTCAGAGCCTGAGAAAGATTATGCTACAAAGCTTGAAGAGTTGAGGACCGACCTTACCAATGCTGCCAAAGCAGGCAACAAACAACACACATCGACTAATAAACGAACTACCACCGGTAAGTCCTCCAAAGCACGCCCCACGTGAAGAAGTAGATAAGCAGACCATGGCGTC
>Ga0209536_100005659_pt1 | contig 19359 bp, 16 predicted proteins | sample DeeMarSeWOR28_12_FD_187461 | JGI IMG/M metagenome (GOLD analysis project Ga0209536, IMG submission 187461) | Marine sediment microbial communities from White Oak River estuary, North Carolina - WOR-2-8_12 (SPAdes) (version 2) | ecosystem: Environmental > Aquatic > Marine > Intertidal zone >...
CGTTCACGGTGACGGTCCACACGCAAACTACCAGCAGCAATCCAAGGATCGTTTTGTTCTTCATCGTCTTCCCTTCAATTGAGTTATCGATGTAAGCGCCGGTTGCGGGTTCAGTCTACGCCGCTTCGGCGCAAGTGTCCATGCACACTTTACCAAGCTATTTTCCGGATGACCATTATCATATCATAGGTTTTCGGCGAAGAAGGTAGATCGGCAGGCGAGTTAAGGGATAGGCTTCCTAAGCGGCCACTGGTCCAAATGCGAATTCGGACTGTACTCCGAAGAAATGAAAAGCTCGTCATGTCCCCATGAAACGCGTTCTGGGAAAATATGAATCTCAATGGACGATTAACCATCCATTCGAAAAATACGGATGACTGAACAACTGGCAAACCGCAGCCCGTAACATCGGACTGCAGTTTGCTGTTTCATCTGTATAATTTTTACTCTGCTCTTTTAGCAATAATCTCATCTGCAGCGGCTCCACCTCCGGCGTCAGCTCCACCGCCAGGGCCTCCGGGGGCGCCGCCCATCATGCCGCCTTCGATTTCACGCGTAAACCGGATCTCATCGCCGGAAATCTTACCCTTCCATACGACTTTCATTTCGTTTTCGCCGAATGTACGCAGAACATGGAAAGAAATGTCATTCTCCTGAATCTTACCATCTTTGATTTCTATTGCTCCAGGCATCACTGAATTGTCTAGTGTTCCTGTCAGTGTGGTTCCATCCACCTTGAAAATCAATGTGATTTCGGAAGTTCCTTGACCGCTAGGGGCTTGAGCGATCCACTTTCCGGCAACGTCGGCGGCCCATACCGACACAACAAGCACCATCAGGATTACAGCCACGATCAGTAACATTCTATTTCTCATGAATTCTTACCTCCCTTTGCTAAACTCCATTTATTTAATTGAATTTATGTTAAATGCCACCTCTGAAACGTGAGCATATTCATCGATTATAATTGAGTATGAAACTATATCTAAGTATTTCTTTTTAGCGGACAAGCGGAAAGACACACTGGCAAAGCCAGGGCTTTAGTAAATAGTGCCATGGAGTGAAAATCAAAGGTCATGAAGCAGTAAAATTTGGACTGCGATTCCTAGTTCCCGGTTGACAGCCTAAGCTTCCATCAGAGAATCACGACAAACCAGTAGAGGAAAATTATTTCGATTAGAAATCCTTCTGATTGCCCGGAAAGCTGATTGTAGATATGTTTGCGCAATTATCCCGTCAAATCCTTCCCGAAGCGTAGTAAAATCAAGCCGACAAATTCAACGAAAATGACATAATACCTTTTATCGGAAACCTAAGGGTATGTTTCTATACTGATGTTGATCTTATAAAAGGCCGTTTATTTTGCCTACACGCCAAACGCTTAATGTTGACGGGGGAGCAGTCTTTAACTAAAACCTAGATTCTGCAAGTTCAAATGTCTGGCTATTGTCTGAACGGATTGAGAGTGGTTAAGCTTCACCGGGAAGGTGAAGCGAACGACCGCCCTCGGAGGCGGACAGGAAGTCCGCCGAGAATGAGTTCAGACAATTGCCGGATGTTTGAACTTGCATTTTTTAACTAAAAACAACGAGCCAAAGCAGGAGAGGAAATGTCCGAGCCGAAAGAAGCAACAACATTCACGATTGAGAAAAATAAAGCCCTGTACGAGGACCCCGTTCTCGACTGGGAAGACAAAATCGACTTTGAACACGCTCAACGCGGCTTTATTGCCAGAATGGAAGATCTGGTCATTCGAAATGAAGACGATGAGATAGTGTGGGAATTGACACCTTATGGATTTCTAGACGATGAAACGGCACCTCCCACGGTCAACCCAAGCCTTTGGAGGCAAGCGAGGCTCAATATGTATCACGGTTTGTTCAAGGTAACCGAACGAATTTATCAAGTACGCGGCTATGATCTCTCCGTAATGAGTTTCATACAAGGTGAATCCGGGTGGATCGTCATTGATCCTCTTGTCTCCACTGAGTGTGCCCGGTCATCACTGGAACTTGTCAATCAAAACCTCGGTGTAAAACCGGTAAATGCTGTCATCTATACCCATAGTCATGTCGATCATTGGGGGGGTGTTAAAGGTGTTGTGTCAGAAACTGATGTAAAATCAGGAAAAATCAGAATCATCGCCCCGCAAGGATTCATGGATTTTGCAGTCAGTGAAATGATCTTTGCAGGAAATGTCATGGGCCGAAGGGCCGCTTCCCAGGCTGGTTCAGGTTTACCAAAAGGGCCGAAGGGACAGGTTGATGCGGGGATAGGTAAATCAGCGTCCAATGGGTCTGTGACGCTCATTCCGCCTACCGATATAATTTCCGGAACCGGCGCCAAAAGGATTATTGACGGGGTCGAGATAGTTTTTCAGAACACGCCCGATACGGAAGCCCCGGCCGAATTTAATTTTTATTTTCCCCAGTTTAAAGCGTTATGCATGGCCGAAAACTGCACGCACACACTGCACAATCTTTATACCCCCAGAGGCGCTGAAGTACGGGATGCCCGGGCATGGTCAGGATTCATAGATGAAACGATAGATCTTTTTGCCAACAAAACGGACGTTATCTTTTCCAGCCATCACTGGCCCACCTGGGAACGGGATAGCTGCATAGAGTTCCTTATCGGTCAACGTGATATCTATAAATACATACATGATGAGACGCTTCGGCTGGCGAACCATGGGTACAACATGGCCGAGATAGCTGAAGTGCTGACTCTCCCTCCTAACCTGTCCGGCAAGTGGTACAATCGAGGTTATTGGGGGACAGTCAGTCACAATGCAAAAGCGGTTTATCAGAAATATCTTGGCTGGTTCGATGGAAATCCTGCCAATCTTCATGCGCTGCCCCCTGAAGATGCAGCTAAAAAATATGTAGAATTTATGGGAGGCGCCGATGCAACGCTGAATAAGGCTCGCAAATACTATGATAAAGGAGAATACCGCTGGGTGGTTCAGGTCGTAAACCATGTCGTTTTTGCCTTTCCCGATAATAAAGAAGCGAAACTGCTTCAAGCAGATGCCATGGAACAACTTGGCTACCAGGCCGAAAGCAGTATATGGCGAAATAACTATCTGCAGGGGGCAAAAGAACTTCGGGAAGGGGTTGCTCAAAAAGGGGCGGCAATTCTCGCCAGCAAGGATGTAATCAAGGCTATTGCCACTGATCTGTTATTCGATTATCTGGCCATTCGGTTGAACGGGCCGAAATCGATGAGTGAAACGATCAGTATTAATATTGAATTTACCGATACCGACGAGCAATATTACCTGACACTTAACAATGGCGTTTTAAACTATAAAAGAAGCAGTTCGGCTCAAGATGCCGATATTGACCTTGTCCTGTCGCGTTCCGTTTTTAACGAAATCATACTCAAGGAGGCCATTCTGGATCAGACGGTAGCGTCTGGTGGTATAAAAGTGTCAGGCAGTCTGGAACTGCTAAACAAGTTCTTCTCTTATTTTGATGAGTTTGAGTTATGGTTCAATCTTGTCACACCTTAACAACCTGTATTGCATGTGTTGATTCAAATTTTACATCTACCCACCAACTGCAGAGTCTCATCAGAAGAATCTGGTTGGCGATTGAGTGTTGTTATCAATACTTCTGGATCGTCTATTTCAAAGACAGATTTCAATATTAATATTCAGCTATCAAAAGTGTTGCAAAAAATTATTGAGGTTATTGAAAAGGATACAAAATTAATGGAGGTTCTTGGTAGCAAAAACCATTAATAAAGAACTGTAACAAAAAGTGTCGGTGGACTAATTATTCGTATTCTTGAGTCGGTATTGTAAAGATTATTGTTTTCCAGTTCCCGGGAAACAGTCTAGCCTTCCATTAGAAATTTTCCCAGACACATTAGCTTTTAGATTTAGGTCTAGATTTTTTTCTCCTCTTGGCTTTTTGATCTGCAATGGATTGCTGTTCGAGGATGCCGTCGGACATTTGAGCTCCTTGCCCATACTCCTTGGTAGTTGATATCTCCAGGAATACGAAGGGCTTGGATATTTTTTTTACTTTCAAGGGACAGTGCTTTAGGCCCGGGGGGATAGAGACAACAGTAGCGCTGGTTATGATATGTTCTTCTAATTCATCCCCAAGGCAAATGCTGATTTCAGCCCCCAAATCATTGATGTTTTCAGGATTCCCACCGATGAAGCAGAGCAATTCGTGGAAATCATGGGAATGAGAGAACGGCACCTCATAGTTGGTATTAATGCAATGGTAGCCCAACGTGGTGCCATTCCTATATTCATCGTGGTGGGCGAATAGTGACATGCCGGTCATGCCCGGTTCCGTTTCCACAAAAAAAGGTCCTCGGATTACATTTCTCCAGTATTTCTTCGCCTTCATATACAGTTTCCTCCTCCCATGAACAATTAAATTTCCGGCTAAACCATAAATTTTGGGGCTACCTTAATTCTATCCCAGTTTGGGACAATATGGTTCGGGGTTTTTGCATATTGTAATTTAAGGCACAACACCTGTCGGGTTACGCTGCGGTTGGCCTGTCTTGACTCCCCTGAAACCGTATGCTTGGAAGCAACTCAGATGCCCGGATTACAGGGTATACTTCCATTAAAAAACTACAGCACACTAGACACCCGCATGGAAATCTATTATAGAAGTGTGAGCGAAAAAATTTTATATACAAAAAATGGATTCTTTCAGGCTTATGACAAACATTCTGTATAACTTGTTCTTCAAATCAGAAATCATGAACTATGTTGCATATATTACCATCTAAAGAAAGAAATTAACGAAATCCGCGTTTTGCTAAAGTTTCCTGTGCTCTATGATTAGGAGACTCTGAAATGATGGCTTCTTCAGCGAGAGTTCGGGTTCGGCTTATCTCAATAATTGGAATTATATGGCTTAGTATTGCTTCAAATATTCACAGCCAGGAAGACCTGAATCTCTCTCAAAATGCTAACAAGGAGGTCGGAAGGGCGGACGAAAATTTTAAAATCAAAGTTGATGTTGAGGAGGTACGTCTGGATGTTGTAGTTTTAGATGATAATGGGCGCCAAATTACCGATCTGACCGCGGATGATTTCAAAATTTACCAGAATGGAATTTTTCAGGAAATAACCTCATGCAGATATATATCTCAAGATCAGATTCAACCTGACAACCAGCCCTCTCTTTCCCCCGACTTCGAGAAAATTGCACCGATTTCTGCGACAGCCTTAAAACGGGATGCCGTGCAACGTTCTATTGTCTTTCTTGTTCACGATTACAATATGTCTTTTAGAGGCGTTTACGATACACGAGAGGCACTTCGCAGGTATGTCGAGGAGATTATGCAGCCAGGAGACCTCGTTTCAATTTTAAAGACCAGCGGCGGAAGTGCGACGCTTCAAGCTTTCACTTCGAACAAACGGGAATTGCTGGCGAGAATTAATAATATTTTATGGAAACCCGGCTATAAGTTAGAGCCCCCTGATGAAGATACATTCTTCGATGACGAGTCAGATGGAGAAGATGAATCAGATGAAGATGAATCGGATTTTTTTGATGATGAACAGGACTTTGACTGGGAATCGTATATTGACGTCAAACCGGATCTGCAGGAAATTGCGATCGAATATTGTATCCAGGCTCTGAAGGACATGCCCGGTCGGAAATATATCATGCTGGCAACTCCTCGTGTATCCATAGGTAATGATTATTTTGGCAGACAGAATTATAAAAAATTGTCGCGATACAAAGCGTTGGCAGATATGGCCTTAAGGGCGGGAATCGTCATTCATACACTGCACACAAAGGGCCTGAGTGTGGGAGGGCCAGCAGTCCCCGGATCTGAAGCGCTTATTCCTTTATCACAACACACGGGGGGATTGTTTTATGTTGGATTTAATTTCATGTTTGACGGAATTAGAGACGCTAACGAGCTGATGAAGGGATATTACGTTCTCTCTTATATTCCTCCTGAAAATACTTTCTCAAAACCGGACAAGAACAAATACCACGACATAGAAGTCACACTGAAGAGCTGGAATATGAGGAGACGCTCTACCGTTTACACAAGGGACGGCTTTTATACAGTTCCTCCAGTTATAAGGGCAACTTCTGGAGCTCCATCCCCGCCTCCACTGGTGGAGATTATGTTTTCACCTTTTCAATACAACGACCTGAATGTCAGCCTTGCTACCGGTTACGTGGATAATCTGTTGGAAGGATACCTGCTTCCAACCTGGATGCGTCTGGACGGAAGCAACCTACGTGTCATCGAAGAAGCGGATGGGAGCCATTCAGTATCTTTCGAGGTGGGTGCTTCAACTACGGACATCGATGGCATCTTCCAGGATTATGGTGATATGCGGATTGGATTCCGGGTTGACGAGCAGGATATCCAAAAGCTTAGGGAATACGGGATCAATTTTACTGTTTCCATCCCTGTAAAAAAAGAGGGAGGACATTACGTGCGGGTTGCCATAAAGGACCGGTTTTCCGATGCGAAGGGATCCGCTTACGAGTTTATAGAAATCCCTGACCTCAAAAAAGACCGTTTGGCGCTATCCAGCTTATATATCATTGACAACGAGAGGGATGCTTCCTGGATCCGTTCAATGACGTCCGATAAATCCTCAGAGCCTTCTGAAGTCTCTCTACCTCCCAGATACAGGAATCCGGCACATAAAGAATTTCGGCCCGGAGAGAGTTTTGATTACATGACCGTTATCTATAACGCGAAAACGAAAAAGGCGAATCCTCCGGACCTTGAATCCCAGATTGTTCTGTATCGAAACGGGATCAGACTTTTCAATAGCGAAGTCCAGGAAGTGGATCTCAGTGGCGTGAGAGATTTCAAAAGAATCCCTGTGAGAAAAACGCTGAAAATAGAGGATACTATGCAATCAGGGGATTATGTCTTACAGTTTCTGGTAAAGGATAGAAAGGCTAAAGAAAAAGAAAGCCTTGCCGTTCAAACATTAGATTTCAGGATAACCGCACATTAAGGAAACTTTTTATTGTCTTATTCTTTTATTTGGAAGCTAAAGGTGCAGGGTTTTTGCCATCTGCTGGACAGGGCGGAGGATATTGTGGTGCAATCCAGTTCCCGGCCGAGGGCTATCTGCAGATGATGCTTTACATGGCCGCCGCAGCAAAAACAGTAGGTAATCGGCAATGGTTTTCGCGCCTGAGGCAGGCAGTAACACCGATATGGCGGCTGTTTTTGCAGAGTAAAACGCGCGACAATTTCTCCGTTTGCCTGCAGTGTGATGCTGCCTACATAATTGGCAGCATTGGCGGCTTTGATTCTTTCTTCTAGTGCAACATTCTCCGATGCGATTGTTTTAGAAATCTTTAAACGCTTGCCGCCCAGGCAGCAGGCACAGCCTTCACGCACGGCCTTCCGGATCGTCATAGGGAGGAGCTTATTCATACGGACCATCGCCCTTCGCATCCATTCGGCCTTTTTCTCGGGGCTGGTTTTGCGCAGGATGTCCTTTCCGCCCTCCATAATCTGGTCTATGATCTCGGGTTTCACTTTTGCTTCTTCTAGTCGCCTGGCCAATCTCTCGATGCGTTGATATTCGTAGTTTTTCATGGCAATCCTCAACAATGGGATATGACATGTTTTCTATTGTATACCTCTAAAATGGATAGTGGTCGAGCAGCGCATCATCGACGATTTCTGCGTCGCCACCTACAAATAACCTTGACGGATCAGTACAACACCGCTTTCTCACCTTTCTCGGCAATCAGCTTCTTGAAAAAGGCAACAATCAGATCCCGACGGGCCATCACTGCTTTAACTTCCTCTTTGTTTAGAAATCCGTCGGTTTCCGCCGCCAGTGCATCCTGGTCCAGCTGCTCGAGCTTCGACAATAAATCCCGGCTGCACTGTTCAAGATTATCGGCGTTTTGTAGTTCGCGATGCCAGCGAAAGGCACGTGAGAAGTCGATCATATATACTTCCCAATTCTCCCCGATCAGAACATTTTCTACATTCCGGTAGTCGGTATTGTAAACGAGTTCGTTGAACACCCGTATTTTGTGTGCCTGTCTGTTATGGGCTTCCACATCAGGAGGACGGATCTTCTTAGTTATACGATCCTCTTCATCCATTTGGGTGGGTAGCCACCAGGAAAGCGATCCGATCATCCCATTCCACTTCCGCTCTACCGTTACGGGAATCATGTCTTCCAGGCCGAGCATACCGGCGAGCCTGTATGCGGCAATATTGTAAAGGTACGAATCCACAAAATTTATCTCGGTGGTGCCGTTGCCAAACTGCTTGTAATTCTCCCTTTCAAATACAGGCTGAAAAGAAGCGTCGTGAGTAATATTCCCGTCTGTCAGTGTCAGACGGTAAGGCCTCGTGATGCCCTTGCTGGACTGCCTGGAACGAATAACCTTGGCATGCAAAAGGAACTCTTCCTGTTGCTCCCTGCTGAGCTGCGGTTCCGTCGGGCCGCCGAAACTAAACGGCCATGCCGACAAGAAAAGGATGACAATCGAAGTATAAAGGATGTTTTTTCGTTTGTTCATTTTCCACCTCGCTGGATGTCTGAAGGTATACCTGCAAGTAAATATACGCTTTCAACGGGCAATCCACCATATCCTTCAACGATAATTGTTGGTCATGATTATTCTCAAGCTTCTTTGGAAGGTGCTGATCGTCCGGCATAGACTATTTACGCGCATTTCGGAACCTTGACCGTTTTGTAAGGCTATTCTCGTTTCTGGTTCCCTTATACAGCGTAACCTTACATTAGAAAATTATGCCGATTAAGCGATGTGAAATACCCTTTATTTTTTCTGTCTTCAGCCTGGTCATCCACATTTAATTGCCCAAATATTTATAAGAAGGCTTCAAAGGAGACTTTTCCGGAATTGATATATGTACTTGGGGAGAAATTATGAAGAATCCGCTCTGTTTATTTATGTTGACAACATGTATCGCACTTTTCTTTTCGTGCGAAAAATCTACGGTTTCCTTGGTTAAGAGGGCTGAGCAGGGTGATGCCGACGCACAAAACAATCTTGGTGTGATGTATTCCTTTTAGATCGGGAAAGAACTGATATTTCATCTATCAATGTCATCGTTAACTTCTTTGAAGAACTGAAGGAACGGGTTCCGGTGAAGTGATTATCGGGATCCCGGTAGCATTTTGAGGAATATCCAATGACATTACCAGGGCTTATTTTGCAGCCAAGGCGAAGGTAACACCGGGCGATGTAGGCGAAGCGATGGCCCGCTTCTCAGAAGATCCGGATGACGAATGGGCTGCAAATATACTCTGGACGCAACCCGGGGAGGTAGGCGTAACCCGTACTACCTGTGTTGCGACTATGCTGAAGGCAGGCCATGCGGAGAATGCCTTGCCTCAATCAGCTACGGCAACAGTGAATTGCCGCGTATTTCCAGGTGTAACAGTGGAGGAAGTCCAGCAAACGCTGAAGCAAGTAGTGGCAGACGAAAACCTTGAAATCAAAGTGATCGGCGATCCGAAAACGAGTCCGGCATCTCCCTTACGCGAAGATGTTATCAGCGCCGTGACTAAGGCCGTCCATGCACGTTATCCTGGTATTCCAGTCATCACCTATATGGCACCCTAACAACGTATACGGAAGTTAGGAATATTATCTGCTTCACCGCAAGGCTTCAGAGTAAATTCATGTTTCATCTTCAAAAGAGAATATGTCTTCTATCGATGCTTCCAGCACTTTTGCCGTTTTATACGCAAGGCGTAATGACGGATTGTACTTACCTTTTTCTAAAAAGATTATCGTTTCTCGGCGGACTCCTGTAAGCTGGGCAAGTTCTTCCTGAGTGAGGCCTTTAGCTAAGCGTCTCTCTTTTACATTGTTGATCATTGTACATTTTCACCAGTTTTCCCAATGATCCAGAAAATGCAGTATCTTGATATGATCATGAAAAACAGTATGGCTGGAAGTACGATGCTTCCCGAAAGAGACACAACTTTAAAGTGATCAAGTAGAGACAATACGCATACGAAGTAAAGGGTAAGTAGCCAGGAATAAGACAGTGATTTCAGCTCAAGACCTTCCGTTCGTTCATCCGGTTTTTCTCTGTTAAGCGGCAGCCTGCCCGAAAGTCCAAAGGAGAACAAAACACACATGATCACGATTGTAATTATAGCAAAGGAATAGTCGACCAACTGGAATGTAGCCAAAGCAAGCACAGCTATAGCGTATAGCAATCCTACTACAATGAAACTGATACGTACGGCCTTCCTATCCATACGATGCTCCTTTCTATGTTAGAAATACATAACTGTTAGAAATACATCACGCCCAATAGCGCGATAATGCTCCAGCGTAGTTGCCCTTGTCGGCATAAAACTGCCCAACACTAAAATCTCCGGAGGCTAAAGTTTCCTCAACTCTTTTTAAAAGCTGCTGAACTGCGGGAGCAAACTCACTGTCAGGGCACTGCTTGATAAATTTCTTCATCTCCAGCGCAAGAGCTTTTAGATCATTTGTCTGATCACGATCCGGTGATCCCATCATTTTAAGATTAGAATCGATGATCTTATTCCTTGCATCATTCAATTGATCTTCAGACAATTGGCGTGGTTCTTGAGCGGCATATCCAATCATTACTGCAAGTCCCATGAATACTATCAGATAAAGCCCAATTCTGTGTTTCATGCAAGCCTCCTTTTTCAATCCTGTACGATAAATCTTGGATTGCGTTGCAAAATGTTAACTAGTCCATTGATACGGTTGTCTGGGATAGCCTGCCAAGATCGCCCGACATGAATGTTGACCCGACGTGTTTCTGGGAAGTAACCTCGGCAATTGGACATGTGACACCGTATACTTACATCCAACACTTCTGCCTGAATCAGAGGCCAATAAATTCCCTTCCTCCACCCGGAACAGATCTCCTTCAGGAAAATATACTGGTTTACCGGCAAGATGGCGTCGGCATGTCGCCGGTATCGGGGCGCAGATGCTTCCAGAGGTGTGGGGAGACTAACTCAAGCAACTCTTTCCTGCTCTTTATGCGGAGCCGTTTCCCTGGATAGATTTTCCCCATGCGTCCCATTAGCTTTTCGGGTAGCGCGCTCGAGAATTGAAGCAAAGGCCAGGTGAAGCTTGGTCCGTTAAGCTTACGCAGCTTCCAGAGCCACAGCCCGAGCGCGCCGAGCCGCCAGACATACGACGCCCACCACCTAAACTCGGCAACACGGAGGTTCATTTTCCAGCACTTCATCATCAATTGCCACTGCAGGGGCGATAGTTGACGCGTATCTGTGATGCCTTCCTTTTTGGCCATACGGGTGTCGTGCAGCGGCGTGAAGATTGACGGCACAAAAAAAGCGAAGAGTCCCCTCTGCTCCGCCTCGTAAATTAGGTCGATGGTTGCCTTGACATCCACATCTTCCTCGCCGGGATTTCCAATCATCAGCGTCGCCACCGGAAACCAGTTGTTACGGTTCATGATCGCGAGCCCCTGGATAAACACACTGGGCCATTCATCGATTGGGAACGGAGCGCTCTTGCCTGGCATAATCTGTTTTGCCATCCGGGCGGATCCAGTTTCCAAGCCGACCAAAGGAGACAGTGCTTTCTTTCGAGAATGGGTGCTGACGAGAGGTAAATGAATAGGGCTCTTATCCAGCAAAAGCTTCGACAACTCGGTGATAAGTACCGGATCAACGACGGCGGGTGCCATGGTGCAGTGACTGAGAACGTGTTGCTCGACTCCTGGATAGTTGATGATATCCGCAAACAGATCGATCAGCGCTTCCCTGTTTGGGAAATAAAAAGGCGTGTCCGTGTGAACCTGTCCCCATATGAACAGATCTTCAGTCGCGAGCGAGATCTGTCTGTTACCATTGCGGACGTTCGCTCGGACTGCCTGCATGATCTTATCCTTGGGTAGACCGATTTGAGGATTCAGATCCGGCAGGCAGAAGCGGCACCTCCTTCCGCATCCGGTCGTCATCTCCACGACGCCGAAGGTCGTGCGCTTGCTGGGAATCAGGATAGCCTCCGGAGCCCGAGGGTGACTGACCTCAATCCGGCGCGGCAGCTCCTCGCCACGAATAGATTTCCAGAACAATCCTAGAGTTTCGGGGGATTCACTTCGTCCTTCGACCACGCAGTCGACGCCCAACTCCTCATAAGTGCCGGTCTGCGCGATTTGCCAGGAACCCGAACCGCCAACGATCACCTTGAAGCGGTCACGCCACTGGCTTTTTCTGATACTCGAGAACAATTCCCTTGCGTAGTGAGAATTGATGGGTTGTCTGGAAGAACCAAAGACCGACGCATAGACGCCGGCGGCAAATGTCACCCCCAGCGGATTATGTGTCGATACGGCGACGGCACGCGTCCGAGGTCCTACAAACTTGTGAAGGTCACCCGGATAGCAAGCAATAACATCTTCCTGTGGGAAGATGTCTAGAAGCGCCGCTTCCAGTACACGGATGCCGGCAGGCATGTATCGTGCCGAACCATCGTCGTTGTATTCGAGATCGCGCCATCGAGGGTATTTTTTATTTAGCACACCTTCCAGCCACGAAGGAAGGGAGGCCATTGCCATTTGAATAAAATAACCTGCATGATCAATGATTTCGGTGAGAGGGGCGGTTAGGACAAGGAGTCTGCCTCCCTTGAGCTGGTCTGCTGGAGCAGACGACAGAGCACCCGCATTGGATCTGTAAATAGGGTTTTCGCACTCACGTGAGTTCATTCCGCAACCACCTTTTCAGTCAGTGGTACAGATGGTAAATTGCCTGTTGGTTGGATATACCAAACTAAACTTGGTATTTCAAACTCATGTGTCATCCGCCATACGCCGTGAATGAGAAAATATTTCATGTCAGGACGAACTAGTTATCGGTTCAGATTCAGTAACCAACAACACTACCAGTATGTTGCAGCTTTGCAAACCATTTAAATAGTGCAGATAGTATGAACAAACCGAGGCGGTAGATTCCTGATGCTTAAGCCGGTTGAAATGACTGATGATGAATCCGCAACATCAGCCCCCAACAAAATCAACATCATTCTGAACTGGTTTGAAGAACTGAATAATAAGGCACCGGTAGATTAATCCCCCAAATCCAAGCAGCAATCTTTGTTTAGAGATTTCCAGTTCCCGGAATACAGACAGACAATAAACATATCCAGTGCTTCTTCCGCTCATCTTCGTTGAGGACTATGCTCAGAAGAGGACGTTTGCTACATTTTCTTGTAATAGCCCGCTAAAGAATTAGTCACAGAACTATTCGAAGAGTGACAAAAAGGAGGACAGCCATGAGTGACAACAGCTATCGTTTCAAGCTTGGAGCTTTCGAATGCATTGTAGTAAGTGATGGCAACTTCGCATACCCCCATCCCGCCAAGCTTTTTTTCGCCAACGCACAAAAAGAAGAGCTGGAGCAGGTTTTACCTAAACATAACTGCGATCCGACCCAATGGGAAGAATGTATCACACCATACCTCAGCTTAGTGATTAATGCGGGTCAACATCGGGTGCTGGTGGACACAGGGGCGGGTGATTTGGTACCAACGACGGGAAACCTGATTGCCAATCTTCAGGCCGAAGGAATCACTCCTGAAGATATAGACACAATCCTTTTAACCCATGGCCACCCAGACCACATTGGTGGAATTGTCGATAGTGAGGGTAGGGCCGCGTTTCCCAATGCTCGTTATGTTATGTGGAAAAGGGAATGGGACTTCTGGGCTTCGGAGCCCGACTTGGCACAACTGAAAGTGGATGACAACATCAAACAACTCATAATCACAAGGGCACGCAAGAATCTCCCACTGATTCAAAGTCAGCTTGAGCTCGTTGATAGTGAAACGGAACTCGTACCCGGCATATGCGCCGTTGCTGCTCAGGGACATACTCCCGGTCACATGGCATTGGAAATCTGCTCATGTGGTGAACAGTTGCTTTGCATCTCTGATGCGGCGATCCATCCTATCCATCTAGAGCAGCTCAACTGGTATGCGCTCTTCGATCTAGAGCCTAAACAGAGCATAGCCAGCAGGCAGCGGCTGGCGGAACGGGCATTTGCTAAAAACGCACTGGTGCACGCCTCTCATTTCCCCTTTCCGGGACTGGGTCACGTCATCCAGAAGGAGGATAAATTGCAGTGGCAACCGATCGAAACGGCGAGCATAAAATCAACATCATGCTAAACTGGTTCGAAGAACTGAAGGAACTGGTTCCTGTTGATTAATTATCAGAATTTCTGATCAGCAACTTGAGAACAAGCTATTTCTAGTTCCTGGCAAACACCGTAACCTTCCATTAGAAAATCACAGTAAACTGAATCCTCGCCTGAAAAATTCAAATGTCCGGTATGCCCACTAGAACGTCTATTTGAATAATCAGTTGAAGATAAAAACTTACAAGATCGGCAAATCAGGTTTTTACATGTTTGAAGGTTTGAACCAGATTTATTCATTGAAATTGGTCCCAAAAATGGAGTGCTTCCAAGCTGAGATGAAGAGATAGAATTAAGATCAGAGTAATGTTGGCAGAATAAATATTCCCTAAAATGAACAAGAAAGATCCCAAAATGAATCCAAATAGAACAGCATTTCCAATTATTTAAGATTTTCGTAAAGGAACTCGAAATGGCGATACGTCAGCATCTTTGCTCATGTTGCATTATTTTGCTCTGGGTCTGCGCGGTGCATGCAGATCAAATTCCGGAACCTGAACCACTATACGACCTGGCACGGTTGAGACAGGATTCCAATTCTGCACGCCTGGAGGTTTTAAAGGAGATTTTGCGAGAGCGCGGAATTCCTTTCGAACTACAGAGCTTTCAATCGGCGCCAAGTCCTCACGGCCGCACACAAGGAACCAACATAATAATGAGCTTCGGACCGGATACAAAAGAAATCACGGTATGCGCGCACTACGACGCAGTGGAATCCACGGAAGGAGGACTAATTGGAGGAATGGTCGATAATGGTGCCGCTGTGATCATCCTCGTGGATCTGGCGAAGGCGCTTAAAAGCCATACCTTGCGCCACCGAGTGCGAGTTGTTCTCTTTGACATGGAGGAAATAGGCTTGCTTGGTTCTCGTGCTTACGTGGCCACACACAAACCTGAAATCATTGCGGCCATTAATGTCGATGTCGCCGGTATGGGTAGCACCATGGCTTATGCACCCGGAAAGGCCGAAAGGGTAGCACATATTCAAAAGGCAATCGGATTAGCCTGCACAGAATTGGAATTCAGCTGCCTGGAATTCCCCAACTTTCCTCCCGGAGATGACCGCACTTTCCAGGAGATGAATCTTCCGGTTGTATCGATGGCTTTTATACCACCGCTAGAATCGATTTTGAAGATTCAGTCGCTTATGAAGCTTCTTCATACCCAGGACGACAATCTCGATAAAATTGACGCTACCACCCTGAATCCGGCGACTCAAGTTGTCCTAAAAACAGTTTTGAATCTGGATGAGATAATAGAGTAGTTACAGAGGAGAAATTAACGCCTGTTTTAAATTCTCATATCCGATTGAACCTGCCTTGTGGTTTCTGATAAGAGGCATTATTTTCTTTGAAATTCCGGCCCACTCAAAACCACTTATCCGATATGCCCACAAGACTTTACAGGCATGTGAAATATCTTTTGTGAACAACTGCGAGTTTCTGGACATACTATGTTCTGTCCATTTTGACAGGCATTCTCACTCTTCTGGTCGCGGTAGCTCTCCAAGAACGGATGCAAGCCACTGCGCCAAACCTAATGCGCTTGGCGGTCATCGCTGTGTCGATTTTCTTTGCCCTTGTGCTTAGCGCTGAGATGAGCGGTATCTATCGTAATGTAATAGTTGCACAAACAAATGATTCTTCGAGCTTCAGAGTATTCCTCGTTTTGCATGTATTTCTGTATTTTGCTGGGATCAGCGCGCTAGGCTGGGGACTCCTTTTAATCGGCTGCGCTGCACTCAGAACCGGTGCGTTGCCGAAAATTCTCGGATACATCATTCTGGTATATGGACTCTTGTCGATTAGTCAATTTGCCTTTTCCATCTCACAAGTCGCAGTTGGACTCGGAGTTTGGTTTCTTGTTGGCCTCATAGTCTTTGTGTGGCTGGGAGTGACGCTTTTAAGGAGAGAACAGCCCTAGCCGGCGCTCTAGAAAATTACGACAGTAAGGTTTTCAGTCGAATATCGGGAAAACAGATACAGATCCCGCATAACGGTGTTTTGGAAAGGAACGGATCTTTGTGGAAGATAAACAGTCTAGCCTTCCATTAGAAAATCTCAGCAAACCGGCCGTTCATCTAAGGATGTCTAATGGAAGGTTGAGCGTTTGAATAAGTGACAGAAAATAAAAGGCTTACAGATTCAAGTAAAATTAAGAAATTGGCTGTGTTCTGAGCTTATGATCTGGAAATTATAGGGTAGTTTCCAATAAGCCGACTATTCATCCAAGTGATCGCATGCAAGAGTGATTCTCGACTTCCCATATCGCGGTTTGAAATCATGCTGCCTTAAGAATTGTGTCCTGAACGTCAATTCTTTCCTATCTGAAGTAGTCATAGCTAGAGCGGTTTGGCTGATTGTTCGATGACCTGAATAGCCTTTTCCAGATACTCGTCCCGTACGTCCTTCACTGCCCGGATCGTCCGTGTAACCGGAAAGTCCGGCACAAATCCAATCGTGTAGAAGGGTGAATGGTCGTGTTTGCGTACGTCCATGCCGGTCCACATAACGCGAAATCCGCCCGGCAGCGGAATATAGTTTGCGTTGCCGTTACATCCGGCAGTTGCTGAACCGACGAGTTTCGCAAGATGATAATCGACAATAATAGCCATGCACGTCTCACCGCTACTTACTACGCTCGGTTCATCGATGAACACGATCTGTCCTTTAAATCGTGGAGTCTTGGCTGCCACAGGCCACGTGTTCTCTTTGTAAGTCCATCCGGTGCGGTCTGGTAGCGTAATTTGGGGAACGAGCATAGGCGAGGCCTGGACCGCTTCGTCAATTAAGTGTGGGATGATGTGCACGATCGGCTGAATTCTCTGATTTTGCTCTGTGCTGATGTTTCTGCCATCCCAGCGCCAGTCGAAAATCACACCACTGGCGACGGAAAGTAACGGTAGTTTCCGGTTATATTCCGAGAGATTGGTTGACGCGATATTTACATAGAAGATTCCCGGGCGTACCTCGGCTATTGAGGGAAACATAAATTCGCCGATCGGATTGAAGAAATACCCCCGGCGATCAAGCGTTCGAGTAAATTCAACATTTTGCCCGACTCCGTCGCGGACGATCGAAAGGCGCGCGACAGTGCCAACTGCGCCTTCACCGAACTGATTCAGTGCCCGGAACTGCCTTAAATGAGGTGAGCCGGAGGTGTAGCGTTCACGTTCGCGCACTACGTCCAGGGCGGAGAGGCCGTCGATGAGCTTAATGATGTCTCCCTTACGAAACGGCGCACCTTCACCGACGCCGGTCACAACGAGTTGATTTTCAATGACCGCTACACGGATTGGGATTCCACCTGCTCCTCCGGGACGGCCAAAAACATATCCGTGCCCGTCCTGACTTTTAGCCACAAGCTCGGAAAGAGTAAAGTAATAATCATCCGCGGTTTGATCGTTCAAAGCGCGCCGCAGCGCCGGTTTTAGAGCCTCTTCCCACTTTATGCCTATGCCGTCAAGGTATGGATGGAAATGCTGAAACACATTCCACAACGTAATAACACCGGCCACACGCAACCGCCAGTCTGTTGATGAAATTGTGGTGAGACCAATGTTTGTTATTTGTACCTGAAGATCTTTTAATAGCTCTGACTCTGTCCGTATTGTTTTTCCGCCCTCATCCACGGGAACTGCAAGAGGAAGTTGAAGCATGATTTCCGGTGCGATCTCTTTTTTAAACAACAACTCAGGCTGCCGATAGGACGTTCCATAGTTTCCTGTATTGGAATCGTATATGAGAGCCCGCTCTTTTTCGGAAATTACACGACGATGTCTGTACACATTTCTGGAATCTCCCGTGAGATTGATCCCGTAGTATTGCCAGAAGGTAAATCGCTCGTTTGTTTCGGCTGAGGCAAGAGATTTCAAGGATGCTTCAGTGCCGGTTAACTGAATGGATGGTGCGATGGGTTGAAAGATCTTGAGCAGTTCCTCGCAAAGACTATCGCGATCGACGGCGCCTCGAACTGTCTGGGCCCCGAAAATACCGATTCTATCCCAGTCGATTGATGCGGCTTCATCACTGGGGTGGAAAAAACGAACATACCCATAAATTCGACCAAATGCGGCCAAGTTTTCGACTTCTCGATCCTCAGATGTTATCGATTGAATGGCTATCCCAGAATCGCGGAAATAGATAACGAAGAATATTGGAACAACAATCACGAGAATTGCCAACATAAAACCAAATCTTCTGGCCATTGTATTAACTCCTTTGTTCTTGGTTCCGGTCACGTAGCCGGAATGTGCTGACTTACCTAACGTCAGGCGGACTTGCACCCGCCTTGCCAATACTGATATAGGTTTCATGGTATGATCTTTATTTAGCCTCTTAAAAAAGTACCGTATTTATATCTTCTAACTTTTGAATACTTGTTCAGTGTTATTTCATGATGGATTAAATAACACCGCGCATAGGTACTCTTGAGGTATTAGCCTGACAATGAGATAACGTTTCTGGAAAGCATTTATTAGATATGAATTTAAGAAACAGAATATGACTCAGGCATCCTGAATTCGAATTCAATGTTGGCATAAAGTATTTAAACTGCTCGTGTGCGCTGATCTCGTTTTACTCATTTGAGCAGCTATCCGAATCATGCCGTAAGGATATATGTAACAAAAGAAATGGCAATACCTAAAATGGCATCGGCTGTGTAGTGGTAGCGGCGCATTACAACTGAAGCGGCAATGCTTAAAGAGACGCATAAAAAACAGGTTCCTATCCATACATCATGCCGTAGAAGTACCAAAGAGGCGGATGTACACGCGGCAACATGAGCGCTTGGAAAGGTGTTGGCCTGAATGCTCGCATGTCGCAGAATCCATATGTTGATTGCTCGTATCCTGCTGTCAGGAACCGGTCTTATTCCTACGGCATCCAGCAATCTCGGGGGAAACGCAGGGAAAAACGGAATCAAGGCATAGCATACATAGGTAGAAGGTAAAACGACTATCCAGAATTCATCGGCTCTATCTTGAAGGTTTATCAAGGTCAAGGCCCCTAGGGCTGCAGGTACGAGCGGATAACAGACAAGGTAGGAGATCTCGAATAAACCCGATAAAAAAAAGTTAGATCTGACTACTTCCGGCCCTCTATAAAATCCTCCTAGCAGATAGTTGTCCAGCTTCAGCAATAAAGCCTGGAATTTGGGTCTCGGCTTGTTAAAAA
>Ga0209536_100005660_pt1 | contig 19347 bp, 21 predicted proteins | sample DeeMarSeWOR28_12_FD_187461 | JGI IMG/M metagenome (GOLD analysis project Ga0209536, IMG submission 187461) | Marine sediment microbial communities from White Oak River estuary, North Carolina - WOR-2-8_12 (SPAdes) (version 2) | ecosystem: Environmental > Aquatic > Marine > Intertidal zone >...
TGAAACTCGCTCGCGAACTCAATAACGGCAAACCCAAGCGATTTCGCCATGGTTGCCGGAGTGGATCCTTCCACCTCGATATAAATCTCCGCGTCGACTCGAAAGCCATCCTGCTTAACAATTCGTACCGGGGAGCCGAACCTCTCCAGAACCATCGTTCCGGCGCACACAACCTGCATTTCGATTTCCGGCAGCGCCTTCAGGGCACTCATAACCGGCTTCAGTCGCCCATAATTTGCTCGATCTACAAGAATCACAGCTACCTTGCGCACTTTGTTCCCTCGCTCGCGTTGTCTAGCAGACCAGCTCGTTCCCTACAATTCGAGATCTTCTAGGCCAAACAGTTCGTCAGCGGCGAGCGCACGACGGATCCGTCTTCCATAAAGTGTGTGCATCAACTCACTTGGAATTCCGCTACCAGGTTTCTTAGCGGTCAAGTCGCCCTTTTCCAAAATCTTTCCGGCGGGGAGATCCGCCGTTGGAACCACGCTCTTCTGGAAGATTTTTCGCAGCCCGTTAAGCTCCTCCGCCATGCTCTCCTTGTTAACCGGATTAGAAATTATTTCCGCAATCATTTTTTCCTCCCCAGAAGCTGATGGCACGAGGAGTTCTCTGAACAGCATTATTATGTTATGCTTTTGGCTGAGAACAAGGATTTCGAAAAAGCTGAACAGGTGGCAAAAGTTTTGAAGAGAGACATTGAAGAAAAGAATGAGAGTCGAGATATGCGTCTCGAACGTCTTGGCCTACCATTCATAGAGGACAGGGTTGTGGACAAAGCAGATGTGTTATTCTATCCTGGATGCCAAGCGGAGGAACGAGCTCAAGAAGTTCGTGAGTCCGCGAAGGTAATTCTAGACTATTTCAACGTGGATTACACATTACTTGATGAGATGTCCTGTTGTGGCTTGCCTGCTCGATTGATGGGTGATTACAAGAACGATCAGGTTTTGACCAAGCAGCTTGAGAAGAAAGTAAAAGCTCTTGGTGTCAAGACTATAATTACAACCTGTGCTGGCTGCACATCGAGTATTTCAGATATATCTCATCATGAGAATTGGGGTGTTCCTGCAGTTCATCTTCTCGAGTATCTCGTTGAGGAGATTGGTTTAGATACAATCTCTTCAGCATTAGAAGACTCATCATTCTCCAATGTTCATGTGTCTGTTCATGACCCTTGCCATCTCATTAAACACACATCACGACAGATCACAGACTATGCACTTGACATTCTACGCCAGATTCCAGGTGTCAAAGTCACAGAATCAGAAGCCAATGACTCATGTTGCGGCGGTGGTGGGCTAGTTTCATACCACTCATCCGATGTTGCAAATGCTGTGGTCAAAGAGAACTTGGAAGCCATACAGAAGACTGGTGTTGATAGACTTGTGACTCCCTGTCCTCTCTGTACGGCACAGATTGAGAGTAATCTCTTCAAAGCAGGAAGTTCTGTAGAGGTCGATGACCTTACTGTATTCATCGCCCAAAGAATTCCAAAGAAAGGGTGACTGCATATGCTTGATGAGAAATCAAAGAAGAAGGCCTATGAGAGAATCTTGAAAATTGTTGGCGAAGAGCACATAACAGTGCAAGAAACTGACAAGATTCTCAACGCTCATGATGCATGGCCATTGAGTGAAGCAAAGATTCGGGCAGGTGAAATTCTTCAGCTTGCTGACATGATTGTTTTCCCAGGGACTGTTGAGGAGGTTTCCAAGACTCTAGCAGTTGCTAATGAGATGAAGATTCCAATCACTCCGGTTGGTGGAGGTGCTGGAACTTGCGGTGGAACCGTTCCAGTTTATGGTGGCATTCAACTTGACTTAAAGCGACTCAACAAGATTTACGAGATTGATCATAACTCTATGCTTGTACGAGTTCAGGCTGGGGTTGTAGGAATTGATTTAGAGGAGGCGGTCAATCGTCATGGATACACTACTGGGCATACTCCAACATCCCTTCGTGCTTCGAATATTGGGGGATTTATTGCAACAAGGTCCGGCGGCTCTATGTCATCTCTCTATGGAAAGATCGAGGACCTCACCCTTGGACTCCAACTAGTTCTCCCAAATGGATCAATAGTTGAAACAAAGGCTGTACCCCGACATTCTGTAGGACCCGATCTTCGTCAGTTATTCATAGGTTCTGAAGGTACACTCGGAATTATTACGGAAGCCACACTTAGACTATTTCCGATTCCTGAGGAACGACGTTTCCGAAGCATCACTTTTCCAGATGTACACAGTGGATTAGAAGCAATTCGAAAGATCTTCAGAGTTGGTATTCTTCCGTCTGTTGTTCGTCTCTATGATCCTGAGGATGCAGCGCTAAGCTTCTCTATGCATTTTGAGTTTGAGGAAGGCCACTGCATGCTCCTCCTAGCCTATGATGGTGACTCCAAGAAAATAGACATTGATGAACAGCAATCTTTACAGATCTGTCTTGATGAAGGTGGTGTTGACCAAGGTGAGGGTCCATCGAAGCGTTGGTGGGAACACCGATATGACATGTACTATCCAACAAGACTGACAACAGGTGGATACGCCATTGGTGACACCATAGATATAGTCGCTACTTATGATAAGCTTGAGAATGTCTATCATGCAATGAAAGAGGCTATGGAAGCAGAGGATGCTGTTGTTATGTCACACTTCTCTCATATGTATCAGAATGGCGGCAGTATCTATATGATCTTCTTCACATCGCAGCCCGATGCTGAAATAGCTTGGGAAACCTACAAACGGATATGGGATGTCGGTGTGGCCGCATGTCTACGAGAAGGGGGGACAATGAGCCACCAGCATGGTGTAGGCCTCTCCCGAAGCACATACACAGAGGATGAACTTGGTTCAAGTTTCAGTGTTCTTAAACAAATCAAAGATGTCTTGGATCCTAATGGTATTATGAATCCCGGTAAGTTAGGTCTGGGGGTGCGCAAATGATAGAACCTGAGAAAATAGCTGAGCAGGTTCGAATGTGTGCCGCGTGTCCAAAGATGTGTCGACATGTCTGTCCTACATTCTTTGCATGGAGGTCAGATGCACCAACACCCCATGGTCGTGCTCTGTTAATGCATCAGGATGTAGTTGGTACTAGGGATATTGATGAACGTGGAGTAGAAGTGCTTTACCAATGCTTGGAATGTAGCCATTGTCTAACTTGGTGTAAACCTGAGATAGATATCGCAACTCTTGTGGAGATTAAACGTAGAAGCCTGGTGTCAAAGAATAGACAACCAACTGGTATCTCAGAACTTGTTAGTTTGGTCAAAGACAATCACAATCCCTTCGGAGAAGACCACTCAAAACGCAATAATTGGATAAAGACCAAGAAGTTGAAAGGAAAGAAGATTCTCTACTTCACTGGGTGTACTGCTGCGTATAGAGAGAAGGAGAGTGCTCAGGATACTGTTTCTCTTCTAGAACAGCTCGGATTCTCTGTGGAACTCACACCTGATGAATGGTGCTGTGGGAGTCCCTTACTTAGAACTGGAAATCAAGAAGCTGGGTTGGAACTTGCGGCTCACAATGTTGATGTATTAAATGCCGTTGATGCTGAAGAAATACTTGTGACCTGTCCAGGGTGCTATCGGGTGTTGACAACAGACTATCCTGAGAATGGTCATGAATTGAACAAACCTATTCGACATGTCAGTGAGTTCCTGAAACATGAGCTTAACAAATTACCAACTGGCAGCTTAGATGGTGGCGTAACTTATCACGATCCCTGTCACCTTGGACGTCACTCTGATGTGTATGATGCACCTAGAGAGGTGATTAAACGAGTTTCTGGTTCGCCCATTGTGGAAATGGAGCGGACTAGGGACAACGCGATGTGTTGTGGTAATGGTGCAGGTCTAAGAACCTTGTTCCGCGATTATGCAAAGAAAATCGGAGCTGAACGAATCAATCAGGCTAAAACAACAAATGCGAAATATCTAGTGACGTCTTGCCCATTTTGCAAAGAGATGCTCGATGCACAATCAGATGACACACTAACTGTGCTTGACCTTCCAGAGTTTGTAATGATGATAAGTAAGGGCCGCGATGTGAAGACAGATTAGGACTAGAATTTAGAAAAATGTGACCATTATGGACGCTGAAGAAATACTTCGCCTGAAGGTTCGTCTACTCACAGAAGGTGCAAAGCTTCCTGATGACCAATGGACCGGTCGGAAAGGTGGAGCTGGACCCGTGGGAAGCAGATACTTTATTCTTCCGAATGGTAAACCATGCGGTGTGCCAATTAGACAAGGGGATGTAGCAAAACAGTACAACTCCGCAACAATTGAACCCACTGATAATCCGAGTACTTGGATCTATGATGGTGAAGTTGAACTACAGCTTGTACCAAGTCCGAAGTTCTATGATTTAGTGACTAAGGATAACATACCTTACAGTAAATTGGCATTGCTCCATGGAACACGTACTCTAGCTACAACAGTCTATCAAGCTTGCAGATATTGGACCCATGGAACACAATGCAAGTTCTGTACAATCCCCACATCACACCTGTCTGGTGACACAGTCCTTGAGAAGACTCCCGAACAGCTTGTTGAAGTCCTACAAGCCGCGGAACGTGAAGGTGTAGTCGAAGATGTTCTGTTGACAACTGGAACTCCAGAATCCCCTGATGTAGGTCTACGACCATTGATTCGAATAATTGAGGCGATTCGTGAAGTTAGTAAAATCCCCATTGGTATCCAGTTCGAACCTCCCGTGGACAATGATATGATTCGTGTTGTGGCCAAAGCAGGAGCGAATGCGGTTGGGATGCATATCGAAAGTGCTGACGAATCAGTTCGAGAAGAGATGTGTCCTGGTAAGTTTCAATATGGTCCCCTGGATCTTTATCGCAGAAGCTGGAAACACGCTCTGGATTTCTTCGAGAGAGGTAATGTCAGTACCTTTCTACTCTATGGCTTAGGTGAAGATCTTGGTCGTACACTTTCATTGGTTGAAGAACTTGCAACGGTGGGTGTATTGCCTGTGGTTACTCCAGTGAGGCCATCCCGTGGAAGCCAGCTAGCAGATTACATACCAACCTATGTTGGTAATTTGGATTCTTCGATTGATTTCTATAAGAGGATTGGAACTATTCTCCACAAAAACGGTCTGAATCCAGAGAACACTATTGCAGGGTGTCATAAGTGTGGAGGATGCACACCAAATCAGGAAGCATATGACTGGGCTGCTCAAGCCTAAATATGGTTGTGAACCTAGCAGTTATAGCCTCGTAATTGTCTGCCTAGAGTGAGAATCATGGAAGAATATCCTGCTGAAGAGATTCGTATCATTGAGTTTGCTGAAGACGATGCAAATGATATCTCAGAGCTATTCAGGCAGGTGTGGCCTTTGGCTAAAGAGTACCCTGAACATTGGCGTAAGCAAAGGATGTACTCATCCAAACAAATCATTGAAGAGATGAGAAATGGATACCACTATTTCGGCAGTCGACTGCAGGGTCAGATTGTTGGTGTCTATAAGGCTAAGATAACTGACAAGGGTCTCTATGGAGAGCATCAGACTGTTCGTCCCGAGTGTAGAGCTACTGGTCTTGCTTCGGCCATGTATATCCAGTTTGCAGAGTATGGTCGGAAACATGGATGCAAACGTAATTACTGTAACATCTTGGTTGGACAGGAAGTTGGCGAAAAGCTCATGCTGAAGTACGGATTTCAGCCCTGGGGTGAACCATACGAACAAGCAGCGGGGATGCTAGTTCAGATGTATGAGCGACCTCTATGATGGCAGATGTATGTACTTCAGATAGGTGAGGATTTCATAGAAGTATTTTCCACCAAAGATACCACTTGTCTTCAATCCACCAAGATGAGGATAGTAATCATCGAAGTGTAAGTGATCCGTGTTAACTGCAACTCCAGGCGCTTGTATCTCATCGAAGAAGCGTTTCCAGATTTCAGGGTCTTCACTATAGACGGATGTACGGAGACCATATGGAGAGTTGTTGGCTTGATTGATGGCTTGCTCAAATGAACTTACCTTCATAACAGGAAGAACTGGTCCGAAAGTTTCTTGATACCACATTTTGCAGTCTAAGGGAACATCACTGAGAATTGTCGGTTTGTAGAAGAGGCCAGATTCATCACGCTCTCCATGAACATCAACACGATACCCTCCACTTTCTACTCTGGCACCTTTGCTTACAGCTTCCTGAATCATGTCTATATTCTGATATAACGCACGTGCTCCAATTATGGGGAGATCAGTATTAGAGTCCTCTGGGAGACCTACCTGCAGTTTGTCGCTCTTTTCTACTAGGCTCTCTATAAAGTCGTCATAAATTGCTTCGTGAAGGAAGAGTCTCTTTGCAGCCAAGCATATTTGTCCTGAGCCAAAGAATCGTGCATGGTTAATGTAGTCAGTTACTTTGTCAATGTCAACATCTTTCCAGACAAGACTAGCTCCACTACCTGCCAATTCTGGTACAAAATGGAGCCCTCTTCTGACTGCCTGTGACATTAATTCTAGACCTATGTCTGAGTCACCATAATACACCATGGCATTCAGTGGTGATTCATTCACCATATAACGAGCTATACTTCTGGCGGGTCCTATGACTGACTGAAAAGCACTGCTCGGGAAATCCAATTCATTCATTGCTTCAGTCAGAACATATGCAAGCTCCATGTTGGTCAAAGGCATTTTTGATGGTGTTCTGGTGACTGTAGCGTTGCCTGCCCAGTAGCTCGAAATGATTGCCATTCCGCCTAACCCAATGGCTGCATTGTACGGTGGAAATATTCCAACTGCACCAAATGGATAACGACTGAGAATAGTACGTTCACCTTCCTTCGCACTCGGAATTTCCTTGGTTTCAATCTTTGAGCTCGCAAAATCAATGTGCTCTTTGTATAGTGTATTGAACACACCTTTTGTCTGCCAGTCGAACAACTTCACAGGAGTGCCTTCTGCAATTCCAATCTCTTTGAAGTCATCAAAGTGTTTCCACAGTGTCTTCCCGACTTCGACCAGACTCTCAGCACGTTCTTTCAAGGTGAGACCTTTGCCCTTCTCATTGTACTCTCTGTGCATGAGATGTCGGATTGCATGTGCCTCTTCACATGCAACAGCAGTTTCTTTTGCTCCCCCAATTGCATACTCTGCAAACATCATCTCCTGTAATTCATCATTGGTTGCCTCTGGATATCCGTGAACTCTGATGTAATCCTTTAACAACCGAATCTCAGGGACTTTCTCGGGTAACTGCCCCGAGAAGTAACGAGCTGCAAATCGACTCAGCGATCCTTGCTCCTTGAGAGCCATTGCATAGAGAAGCCTAGGATCTCCGATTGCTTTGTTCATGTTGGGAAAGAACCCAGTTTTTCCTTGAACAGGCTTTGATTTCTCACCTTTGATGAGATGACCGAAGAAACGCATGTGAAGTTTAGTCTCCTAAGATGAATATATTGGCGAGGATTGGTCGGCTATAAGAGGAGATTTAAGAGCTTCTAAACTGGACGCGGGTGTTCAATCAAATGATTCGGATGTTGGGTGCTAATAGATGACTCTCATGAATGATGAAACCCTACTTTACACTAAGGACGAACTTGCTTTTCGTTCAAAGGTTCGAGAGTGGGTTGATAAGGAGATCAAACCACTTGCTGATACAATTACTTCTCCCGATTTTGACTATAGAGGTTACTTCAAGAAATTAGGTGACTTTGGTCTGTCAGGTCTCCTCGTTCCTAAGAAGTATGGTGGCTCTGAAAAGCCATTCATGTATCAACTTATTGCAGGAGAAGAGATCTCTGCAGTCTGTCCCTCTGCGACAATGATGTTCGGAGCCAGTTGCACGCTCTCAGCAATTCCAATCCTTCAGTTTGGAACAGAGGAACAGAAGGAGAAATACTTAGTACCACTTGCGAAGGGAGAGAAGATTGGTGCACTTGCCATCACTGAACCAAAGGTGGGAAGTGACACAGCTGGTATGGTTACAACTGCGAAATGGAACGACAAGGAAGATTGTTGGGTCCTAAATGGTGAGAAGAGATACATCACCAATGCAAGCATTGCAGATCAAATAGTTGTGTTCGCTATCACCGATCCTAATGTCGACAGTAGGAGTGGTATGTCTGCATTCATCATTGAGACCTCTTGGGAAGGGTTCAAGGTTGAGAAAGACTTTGATCTGATGGGACGTAATGGTGTTCATGTTACTCATTTCAGTCTCAATAATCTAAAGGTACCAAAAGAAAATCTCCTTGGAAAAGAGAATCAGGGATTCCTCATCCTGATGAATGAACTTGACTCTGAGAGAGTGGGTATAGCTGCAGAAGCATTGGGCTGTATGAAAACTCCCTACGAGATTGCTGTTGAGTACTCTAAGGAGCGTGAGCAGTTTGGAAGACCGATCTCACGGTTTGAGGGTGTATCTTTCAAGATAGCTGATATGGCTGTGAAAATGCGGGCTGCAAGGCTACTTTTGATATCTGCAGCAAGGATGATTCAGAACAATATGCCTTGTACAAAAGAAGCGACCATCGCAAAACTCTATGCTACAGAGGTTTCCTTGGATGTTTGTGATATGGCCATTCAAGTCTGTGGAGGTGCAGGCTATGTCAAGAACTACTATCCATTAGAAAAGTTCTATCGCGACGCTAGATTAGGCACCATTGGTGGCGGAACTTCAGAGATTCTTCGATTTCTGATTCAAAGAGAAGTCTACATTGAAAGCCGCCGTGATTCAGCAGCTCAAATCACAACAGAAGTAGAAGACGTAGATTTTGACACTATGATGGCCAGTATCCCCAATGGATTTCGACCTGAAAGAGCTGAAGGCGTGACTGCAGTCATTCGGTTCTCCTTTGATGACACAGACTCTTGGTTATTGAATATAGACAATCAGAAGTGTTCCATCGAGAAGGGTGACACAGAGAGTCCAAAGATGACAGTCAAGACAAACTCTGCAACTTGGAGTGATATCCTCCTTGGAAAGATGGATGCAATGCAAGCCATGATGGCGGAGAAGGTTGTAATTGACACTGATGATATGGAACTATTGATGAAGTTTGCACGAATGTTCAGATTCACTCCTGAAATTCTACAAGGTGTTCCAAAGACTATTCCCAAAGAAACACAAGTGACTCCTTCAGAATCCACGTTTGAATTGGGAAAAAGTCTGGATGAAATCGAGATTGGCGAAACTGCTGAATCGACAATGATTGTTAACGATGAGCACATTGATCTCTATGCTCAGATGTCTGGGGACTATAATGCATTGCATATGGATGATGAATATGCTGCGACAACGATGTTTGGAAAACGAATCGCTCATGGCCCTATAGGAGGAGCATTAGTGGCGCGTGTGATTGGTACACAACTCCCTGGTCTCGGAACATTGGCATTCAACATGAAAGTGAACTTCAAAGCTCCTGTTTTCCCGGGTGATGAAATCAAAGCTGTTGTGGAGGTCACAGAGAAAGTCGTGGAAGACAACCTCTGTCGGTTGAAGTTTGACGTGTTCAATCAAGATGGCGTTCTCGTTATGGATGGATATGCTAACGTCATGCCACCAATAAAGCAGTGAACAACAAGATTGAACAGGACTGAGCTCTTGGTTCAATTACTATGAGTCAGGAAAACGCATCAAGGACTGATGCTGTAAAAGCATTGGTTAGTTTTGAGGAAGCGAAAACTTCAATGAAGACACTGCTCCGTCAAATGCAAACAACATCTCCTGATTCATATGAGCAACAATCTCTAGTTCAAAATCTGGCTCTCTCTGTCGTCAGATACAGAAACACAATTGACTTTATACTCACAAGATCTTTTTCTAAGAATAAATTTCAAGAACTAGACCCGAAGAGCCGGAACATCCTTAGGTTAGCATTATACGACTCAAAATGGCTCAAGACTGACTTTTCTGATATCCTGACAATCTTTCCAGAGATTGCTTCAGAATACCTGAAGGAGTTTCGTACTGCTGTAAACTTCAACCTAGAGGCAGCAATCAGAAAATTGCCTGAGACCAATCGGCTTAGTCTCGAATATTCTCATCCGACTTTTCTTGTCAAGACATTACTTGAGAATTTAGATCTGGATGATGCAATACAACTCATGAAAGCCTCTAATCAAGGTCGAACTTACTATATTCGTCCAAATCAACTCCATGATGATTATGAATCGGCTTTAGACTCTCTTGAGCATGTGACATTGAAATCCGATCCTAACATACCAGAGGTTTCTCAAGTTTTACACGGAATTGATGCAGTTGTCACATCTAAGGAGTTCAGAACAGGGCAAGTGCTCATTCAGGACAAAGCCAGTATTTTGACAGTGAAGGCTCTTGACCCAAAACCTGGTGAGAAAATATGGGATGCTTGTGCAGCACCCGGGATGAAAACTCAACTAATAGCAGAGAAACTGAAGGGACGTGGAGAACTAATCGCCACCGATATCTATGAAGAACGGGTCAAGGTTGCAAGTGAATTGTCTCAACACCTCTTAGCAACACAAATTGAGTGGTTACAAGCTGACGCAACTAAACCAGTGGTTGCTGATGCAGATAAGATACTGATTGATGCTCCATGCACTTCTACTGGTGTCCTTCAAACATACCCCTCTTTCAAGTGGCGACTAAACAAGGAAACTCTCTTTGCATTGATGACTGTCCAAAACAAGATTTTGGATGCAATTCTCACAACTTATGCAGAAAGACCTGGCACTGAGATTGTGTACTCAACATGCTCCATTCTCCCACATGAGGGAGAGTCACAGATTGAGTCAGCGATTAAACGCCACAATGTGGATCTCTTGAAGCCGCTTGATTATGGTAGTCCAGGCTACTCAAAGTTTGATTGTTCCGACAAGGTGACGAGACTCTTCCCTCACAAACATTACACAAGTGGATTCTTCATTGCCAGATTGAGAATCATGCACTGATTCTTCTTTCAACCGATTCCATTACTCTACGAGCAAATTCTCGGTCATCCTTGAAGGACCAAGGGATCTCAAGGAATAACTTGTTCACTGAGATCATCAGATACTCATCCCTATTGATTAGGGCTTTGAAAACTAATTTTGTCCATTCGAAGCAAGGATGTTCATTAAATGTCTGACTCTCTCCTGACCCTGCTGCAATCTTTGTGAGGTATGCCATTCCATCCTTTGGTTTACCCAACATCAAGTCTGCAAGAGCACCCATACAAGCAAGTGTGACAGCATTCTTTACCATGCCTGATTTGATGTACGAATCTGCTCCGTCCTTGTATTCCTCTGCTTTCTTAGTGTATAAGGAGCGACCATGACTAATGATAAGGTCCCTTGTTTCCTCCTTTGGACTGGCTTTCTTGAGGGTAACTCCTCCTAGAACAGCCGCCTTGAGTTCAGACTGTAGTTCAGTTGTTGGTGTTCTTTCATTAAATTGCTCAATCTTATCGATGATTGTTTGACCGGCGTCCATTAACTCCTGCTTTATTTCCCAATTGTTTAAAGCAGGGTCTTTTTCGATAAGTCCTTCTTCATATACATCCCGAGCAGCTCTGAACAAATCATATGCCTTCTCGACAAGGTCATTCTTGTTAGCAAATTCTATTGCTTTGATATATGCTTGAATTGCGTTGTCTGTTTCTCCCAGATTCTCAAACTGAGTTGCTGACTCGATTAACCAAGGAAACGCATCAGTGCTGTTTGAGTCAAGCGCTTCCTGTCCCCTAGCCAAACTACTGTAGGCATCAATACATATTGTAGATAAGTCTGGTTTGTGACACTTGACAGAAACCTCTGGTTGTGGGAGTGCTTGACCTCTGAGTCTACAATATGGCTTCTCATCATCTGTCATTCCAAGCCATCTGCAAATTCCATCACTTGCCAACCAGTGTTCACGTCCAAGTTGTCTATGTTCTGATGCAACTTGAGGGTTAAAAAACCAACCCTCGCTGTATCGTTATCTTTAACTGTAATCAATTTGCGCACAACCCGGGGAAACTATACTGAACGACGATGACACGGAACTAGCTATGATACGCCGGAAGAAGATGGCTGAGTTAGTTGCCCGTGAGAAGAAACTGCAAGCACAGAAAGAGCAGAAGGAGAAGTCGAATGTTGAACGCTCCAAACTACTTCAGAGATTCTTGGATCCAGAAGCTCAAACCTATTTGTCGGCTCTCAAGCAGAATGAACCACACATTGGGAAGAGAGTGGAGGACATTATCCTCTACCTAATCGTCTACAGAAACCTCCGTCAGACCATCACTCAGCTAGACATTCGTTATGTTGAACGTCAGGTGAAAGGTGAAGGTCCTAAGATTCGTGTACAACGTGATGGAGAAACCTCTGACTTTGGTTCCTATGTTAAAGATGCTATAAAGGAGAATTCAAACGGTTCAAAGGATTAGACCATAGAACCAGCCCTTGCTTTCCAATCTTTGATTGTATACTGTAGTTCTTCGATGTTACCCGCCTGTTTCCGCCACGAATCAACTGTACGCCGCATTTGAAAGACGAGTGCTCCGCCACGTGCTAGTTTCTGTTCAAGTATCTCCACAGCTGTATCAAGTGCATTTGCTATGCTACCCTGATCGTCTGTCTTTTCTATGAAATCCTCAAGACCTGTAAATATCGCATCAGGTTCCATAGCCATCCATTCATCTCGTGGAATAGTTAGCTCTCTGTACTTCCGTGCTGGAATGACTGTTGTACCATCCTTAATCTCTATCTCGCCTGCAATTTGTAGTGTGTCTAGAATTTCTAGAGCTTTTGAGACCTCTATGACAAGTGTTGATGCGATCTCATCCACTCTTACTGATTTGCGATTTAGAACCATATTCAGAATCCGATACTTTGGATCTCCTACCTCAAGGAGTACTTCTCGTAGTTTGTCAAGAGCTCCTTCTTCATTATTCAACACAAGGGTTGCGACTTCAGAGAATTGTTTCAGGTCCTCCTTCAATCTTACCAATCTCTGCTCGGAAAGAGTGAGTTCCTCCTTCATAGAATATTCATCTGACCCTGGCGCTTTCTTCAAAAGCTGCTGTGTTTGCTCGGCTTTCATTCCTTGCACTTCTCGACCAACTGTATCAAGTGCTCCCTTGGTCTTTGAGAGTTCAGACGTGAGCATTTGAATCTGTGAATCTCTCTCAGCTACTGTTGCTTCCAGATGAGTCACTTGTTCTCCTAGTTGATTTGCTCGTCTCTGTGTTCCTCCAAGCTGTGCCTGAAGAGCTTCGAGTTTTTGATTGAGAGTGACAATCTGCATTGTCTTGTCTCGGAGTCGTTCATTGATCTCGTCCGACATGGTGGTCCCACTTGAGGTCCATATCCATCTATAATTAAAGGCGTCTCGTCTGGATAGTAGTAAGGAGCTCTCGCAATTGGAACTATTCGACTCACACACTCACATTGACATGAGACACTTCAGAAACGATAGAGAACGAGTTATTCAGAGGGCAAAAGATGCTGGCATGGTAGGAATGGTGAGTAGTTCTATTGGGTCCGCATCCTTTAGAAGAACTCTTGGAATTGTAGAGAAACATCAAGGATTTGTTAATCATTCAGCTGGATGTAGTGTTTCTCAGCTCACGAGAGATGAAGCAGACAAGATAATTTCACTCACTCGAAAGTATGCAAAGGAAATTGTTGCTGTTGGTGAGGTTGGACTCGACTATCACTGGATTAAAGATCCACAAGGTAGGAAGAACCAGGAACCACTTTTTCACTTGTTCATTGAGTTGGCAAATGAGCTAAACCTTCCCCTTGTAATTCACTCACGAAAAGCTGAGGAAGAGGCAACAGACATTCTTGAGAAAAGTTACTCGGGAGATGTATTGATGCACTGCTTTGATGGTCCTCCTTCCATAGCTAAAAGAGTTGCAGACAATGGATGGTATATCACACTTCCAGCTAATTTTGGAAAATACCGTAACAGGAAAGATGCTGCTGCCATTGTACCTTTAGAGCAGATCTTGTTGGAAACTGATGGACCATATCTCTCTCCGACTCCTGATAGAAATGAACCTGTCAATATCATCTACGGTGTAGAGAGCTTGAGTAGGGTGTTAGACCAAAGTGAAGATGATGTTGCTCAAGCTACAACCCGTAACGCCTTTCGATTCTACCGATTGTAGTGTTCCATGACCCAAAACACCAAATGGCTTCTTTGTTTGTTAAGAATATGTATACTCGCCGTTTCATGGATGTAGAGGCTGCCTCGCTGAAATCGCCCATCGGTATAGTCGGTCTTCCTGGTATAGCCAATGTGGGTCGAATCGCGATTCAAACCCTCACAAGCGTTCTTGATGCACAACATGTAGCTGACTTTTTCAGTAACGATTTTCCACCCCGGGTTATTGTTACTAAAGGCATCTCGCACTGTCCAAAATCGTCAATTCATCTCTACCGTGCAGCACCTGATGAACCACATGACCTTCTCATCCTCACTGCTGACTTTCAGCCTGCGTCCGGGAATGGCGTCTTTGAGTATGCAGATTATGTTGCAAATGAGTTCTCCAATCTTGGTGTAAAAGAGATGTATTCCTTAGCCGCATATGAACAGGGATACCAAGAATACTTTGGCTCTTTCCCAGCTCCGCCGAGAGTATATGTTTCAGCAAGCTCACAAGATTTGTTAGATAAAATATCAAAGGCTGATGGAATGGTTACAACCGAAGAAGGTGTGGTTGTGGGTGCAAATGGTATCATTCCAAGTTGGGCCGCCTCCGTCTATGACATGGAGGGTGCATGTCTTCTTGGCGAAACCATGGGTGTGATTAAAGCTGATTATAGAGCTGCACGTACGCTCTTGGAGAAACTGACCGATCTTGTCGGAATCAAGGCTCATTTTGATGTTATTGACACAGAGGTGGAGAAGGTTGTTGAATTCATCCAATGGGCCATGGAAGAGATTGCGCAAAAGGGACCTCCGGCAAACGATGATTCAAGCCCATCTGATCGATATATTGGGTGAGTTACTCAACAAGCTCTGGATGCAGAATATCAGTTATCCATGCTTGGCTATCTAGGTTGATGTAAAAATAGTGATCTTCATGTTTCACTTTGACAGTGAATGGAAATCTCTCTGCGTTATCAATAACGTCTGGAGGCACTCGTAAGACAGTTCTTTTAGAGCATATAGGACATTTCGCATACCTTTCAAAAGCCATCATCATCACCTTAACGAACTATTGAATCATCACTTAGAATAAGTGTTGTATTGTACTCCTCTGGATTCTCTAATGCTGCAGTGAATATGTTGATCAACTCTTCAGAGTTCCTGTCTGCAAGATTGTGAGAGTCAACTGCTACAATCCTCAAGTTCTCATAAACACCCGACTCTGCAAGAAACCGTTCTGATGAACCATCTATAGTAACCTGAAGTATCAGAAACTTGGCAAAGTCCTTGAACTCGTTCTTTGGACCTCTAAGCCTACCCGGAATCCGTACAACCATATCACTTTTTGCTACTGAGTCAAGCAAGTATTCTCGAATTACTTGATTCCCCACTTTTCTTCGGATATCTATGAATTCGTCTATGGTTGAATCTTCTTTCTGCAGTTTCCAAGTTGGTCCGGGGTTCATCTCACACCAAGTGGATACAGATTTCCAGTGAATATAGAACTTGTCGGGGCGTATCACACGGTTTTACTAGCGCGGAATATCTTTATTTATCAGCGCGCAATTCAAGATTAAGAAGAAGGATTAGGATGGAGTCGCTATATGCAGCCAGTTGATATGATTATACGAGAAGTTCACGCAGGATTGTGGTTCTTAGTAGTAGGCTACTACTTCTTTCTCTTCATATTTTTAGGTAGAAGGTGGAGAAAGTCTGGGAATCCATTCCAGTTCGCGATGTCATTATTCTTCCTTCTATTGGCTATTGGTCGGTGTTTCTACTTTGTTGGAGACTTCTATGCTGACCCACTTAGTCTGCCTGTGTTTAGTCCACCATTGACTCCATATCTTGGTGTTTCACCATTTTGGCTTATGGCTGGAGCGTTCTTCCAGTGGATGGCTCTCGCCCTGTTGTCAGCGACAGCAGGGTTCATGATATTTGGGAAGCAATGGGCTCAGATCGCATTTGCAATTCCTGCAGTAGCAATTGGTGTTGCTCTAGGATTTGTTCCATTTGATGCATCAACAAGGGTTCTTATCTCAGGATCAGCTGGAGCCCTTTACGCACTCTTCATTCCTCTACTATTCTGGTATCTTGCATGGCAATCCGGAGGCAATCTACGAATGTCCAACCTATTTCTGGGATTTGGCTTCTTCGTACTATTTGCTGGTCGCGTGATTCACGCAGGAAGGTACGTTCTGAGCGATTTAGTGTTTGGATCCATCACAATTCCTGGTGTTCTAGCACCTGGTTTGATTGTGATTGGCCTCATACTCATAGCTGCAGGTAATGAATGGGGTCAAACTTCCTAGCCAGGGATAACTCCCCATTGATATTATTGAAAACTAGTGCAAATTAGATTTCATCCAATCTCTCTCCACTCAAGGAGCTTCATATCCTCGAGTGTATTGAGAGACTTCTGAACCTCTTTCAGGTGCTTTCCTAGCTGGTCGGCGATATCTCTTGTTGTGAGCTTACCATCACACTTCTTTGCAACATCAAAGGTCGCTTGAGTCATCTGACCTAATCTAACTAACATAGGGTTGACTTTGCCTGAAAGAACCGGTACTACAATCTTTAGTTCTGATGCACGACCTTCCTTAGTGATCTCATCAAGTTTGGTATAGAATGACTCGAAGGGCTCGAGGTTTCCATCCCAGTCCCCCAGCATCCTGCCATATTTGTCTGTGAATGCATTATTGACCTCACTAAGGACTGCCATTGCCGCATTTCCATCATCAACCTTGTCCACGGTGGCTGCAACGATTACGTTATTCTTCAATGAGAGACAAATATCGAATGCACCAAAGTCTATCACGTGAACACGATTTCCATCACTTAGCTCACGTCCAAATTGAATGAGTGCAGTAAGGAACCCACTAATGAGATTGGGATCCATATCGGCCTCGCCATATTTTCTGTCGAGGACACAAAGGCCACTGTCGGCAATTAGGATGTACACGGCTTGTATCAAGGTGCAAAGCTCCCACTGCTGAAATCTGACTGGTTTACTGCGCGTGTCTTTATATCACTTCGTGTGGCCTCCTCCCCTTATAGGAGAGGTTTATCTGGAGCCTCTGAATCACTACAATTGGTGAGTGTTTTGGACACTGCAAAGGATGCACGACTACTTGTGCTTGAAGATGCTCTTCGACGCCTTAGTGAAATGGTTGGGAACAGGAAATTGAAGCTCCATGTTGATTATTCAAAGCTAGGAGCAAGTCTCCAAAAAGCAAGCAGTTTGATTTACGAGGTAAAATACTCATACATTCCAGCTCCAAATGTCGCTGAACTAGAGGCAACAAAGAACATAATCGGGGCTGTTTCTGAATTCCAGAAAATCCTTGAAGAAGCTATCAAGTCTTCTGGATACAAACCATCCACAGTCAAAGAAACCCTGAGTCTGACTGATGCTTTCTATTCATTCCGAGTAGCTGAAAGTCTTGTACAGAAACTTCAGGAATCTGATGATGATCCTGGAAATGCTGTTGACATACTTGCAGTTGAAGTCAGTCAAGCTCAACCTATTCCTGACTCTAAGAACCTTACAGAGTGTCGATGTACAGATGGAACTCGAATCTGGAGAATTGTAACGAACATCCAAGGAGTAAAAACCGGGAAGAAACTAGCCTGTGCAATCTTACCACCTGTTGAGATGATGGGAATTGTGAGTGAAGCAATGTTCCTTGGTGGCGAACCACTTCCTGAAGAAACTCCACTCGGTATCATGAAGAAACCACCCGCATCTGCTCTAGACCAGGCTCGCGCTCAAGTCCTTCAACTAACAAAGAGGATGATGTAGATGCATCTTAAAGACATTCAACAGAAACTCGACAAGTTCGAAAAGAATCGAGGATGGGACAAGTTTCCCGCTTCCCTTGTTTTTGCTCATCTCATTGAGGAATTGGGAGAAATTTCGCGACACATCACAGTGAAGGAAGGTTACAAAGTGATTGGACTTGGTCATGAAGCTCCGAAGAAAGAAGAACTAAGTCGAGAGTTTGCGCAATCATTCAACCTCTTCATTCAGATTGCCAATTCATTTGGTGTAGATTTGGAGTCAGCTATTTTATCAGAGATCGAGATTATGGAGGAACGTTTCTCTGCTGAAGAGTGGTCCCGCCATATGAACGAAGAAAAGTCTTGACTGGAGTGTTTTCGCTGTCTAGAAAATGGTTAACCCATTCTTCTACTAGCTTCAAGTGCTTTCTTAGCCATATCTTCTAGGTCTTTAGTGGCTGCCAGAAGACCAAGTGCTTTGTTATGGACTACTTTGATATTCTTCTCTTTAGCCCATTGAGCTAAGCCTGTGACCAAAGGTCCGAGTGCAGTTCTAGCTGCTTCAACAGTGCCAACTGCTTTTCCTAGAAGCTCAACACTGTGTTTCTTCTCCTTACCAGCTTCTGCAACTCTAAGCCAAACAAGCCCATGAATCATATAGAGGGCATCTAGCATCAAAGTGGGTGATTTGGGATTATCCTGAACCTTCTTGAGGAGTCTTTCCTGTCTCTCTTCAAATACCTCTTTGAAAAGGCTGAATGCTTTCTTATCGTTTCCTTTGTCGAGTTCAATGATACCTTTCTGAAGTTTTTCGTCTGCTTCTGACATGAAATCACTCCTGACTAGTAGTCTTAGACGATAGTTTTCTGTGTACTAGTCTATTATGAGTTTCTACTTCAGACCCTTAAAGGCGTGTATTTCCTTCAACAATATAACTCGCAACTTTATTATGGCCGGTTGAATCGAGCTTACGTTGTTGACACCTCATTTGGAGGTCACTTCATGGCAAAAGATACATTCACATTTCAAGAACTGAAACGAACAAATCACCGAGAAATCAAGGAGATTCAGGACAAGAAGTTCCGAGCATTCATTCGGTATCAAGTCTGGCCTAATCATCCTTACTACCGTAAATTGTTCAAAGACAACAACATAGATCCGTTCAACATTACTTGCATTGAGGACTGGGCTAAGTATAAAGTCCCACTGGTGAAAAAGATCGATTATAGGGAGAATATTCAACAATTTGTCTTGAATCCCACGGAAGCAGATGGCAAACCTCGTGAATCTGCTGAAGCAATTGGTAATCTCATGAAGTACTCAAATGAGGCTGGTCACAAGGATTTAGCGAAGTTCATCAGGAACAATGGCGCAAAAGTCAAGCTAGGCATTGGAAAAGCTGCTGCTACTGAACGATTGAAGGAAAGAGCAACATACCAGTTTTCACCACTGCAATTCTGGTTTAGTTCGGGAAGGGCTTCTGGGTTACCTTCTCCA
>Ga0209536_100005661_pt1 | contig 19346 bp, 11 predicted proteins | sample DeeMarSeWOR28_12_FD_187461 | JGI IMG/M metagenome (GOLD analysis project Ga0209536, IMG submission 187461) | Marine sediment microbial communities from White Oak River estuary, North Carolina - WOR-2-8_12 (SPAdes) (version 2) | ecosystem: Environmental > Aquatic > Marine > Intertidal zone >...
GTCAACGCCGTCTTCCCATGATCCACATGACCAATCGTCCCAATGTTAACATGCGGCTTCGTCCGCTCAAACTTTTGCTTCGCCATACCTAGCCTCCTTGAAAAAAAATAATCACACCCTTGCTGCGCACAATTCTGCCAAGCCTGGAGCCGGAGTCGAACCGGCGACCTCGTCCTTACCAAGGACGTGCTCTAACCGACTGAGCTATCCAGGCACAAAAGTGCGGGAAGGGCGAAAAAATCCAGACAGACTAATATTATATAAAGAAAACGAGATTTGTCAATGGTGTAAGCGTATATCTGATATGCCTCTTGATCGAAGCTATGCTTTGCAGGAAGCGGCGTAGCGGCTATGCCCTGTGCTCCGTGTGATCGGCGAAACCTGGAGGAATCCGCTAAAAGACACGATTTTTCATGTCCTAGAGGTCTGCTGATTTGAGGGTGCGCAGTATGTCGGCAGCGGTCGGCTTGATTGCTTCCAGTATTGTGTAGCGTTCAGGGCGGATCTTTGTAGCGTTCAGGACCACGGTGGTGAACTGGTCGTCATTGAGACCCAGATAACTGATCTTCATGGGGAAATTTATTCGTTGATAAAATGTTCTCAATCGCTGCAGCTCGTGGTTATTTTGGAGGACCATCGTGAAGACGGCGGCGATGCCCACTTGTTCACCGTGGAGACTCTTACTCGGCGGGAAATAGTGGTCGATCGAGTGGCTGATCTTATGTTCACTGCCGCTGGCGGGTCGGGAGGTCCCCGAAATGCACATCGCAAAACCGCTCTTTACAAGACCCTCGGCAAGGTGCTGGAGAAATGGTTTCGTGTTGACATCACGCGTTCTGGATTCCAGAAGCCTCAATCCGCCTGCCTCGGCCAGCTTCAATGCATTGTCATCGACCACCTCTTTCTTCTTGCGGTGGGCGAGCCGGGCGTCGAAAACCGCGGAAAGGTTTGACAGCAGGTCACCAACGCCGGCCATGAGATGCCGCAACGGAGCCTGTTTCACAACGTCGATATCTACGATGACGCCATATGGTGGCTGCGTGATGTGGCTAATGGGAATGTTCTGCGCGTCTTTGATCACGGATACCGGCGAAGCGATACCGTCGTTGGAGAGCGTTGTTGGAATGCTTATGAAGTGCGTGTCGTGGCCGGCCGCAGCAAGTTTGGCAACATCGAGTACTTTGCCACCACCAAACCCTATTATGAGATCTGGGTCGTGTTTTTCGATCACTGTGCCGACGTGCTTGACGTTCGTGTCATCGCTATTCTTGACCGAATGGCCGAAGGTTTTTACCCGGTTTGTCTCCAGGACGGCCATCAGCCTCTGTCCGCCGCTGTGCAGGGTAGTATCATCGTAGAGGAAGAGCACTTTACTGAAATGCACTTCGTATTTTCGTAATATCGAGATCAAGTCAGCCACCAGGCCCGTGCCCATTTCGACAAATCGGGGAAGGATGGCTTTGGTGTTATCTTGCATCGACAAAGATTAGCGATATTAATTGCCTAGTCAATACTACAATTATCCGCGCCAGCTGGCATCGGTGTCGCTTTTGGTTGACTTTTCACCAAATCCAACTATATATTAGTCTGTGAAGATTGATAGGCTCTATGCGCGATATACTTCGATCATTCCCGATTTCGACCGCTTCATGGAATATGTAAGAAAACCACTGGTACAGTCTTTGCGCATCAACACACTCAAAGCAAAGCGGGAAAATATCCTCCCCCTGCTCAAAGATCTCAAGTTGAAGCGACTGCCGTTCTTTGGTGATGGATTTTCGGTGGAGGGCAAGTATTCGCTGGGAAATCATATCACCCACAACCTGGGTCTGATCTACGTACAGGAGGTGGCCTCAATGATACCGGTTGTCGTGCTCGATCCGCATCCTGGTGAGGTGATATTGGACCTGTGTGCGGCACCTGGTTCAAAGACAACGCAGATCGCCCAGTCCATGGCGAACCAAGGTTTGCTCGTGGCCAACGAGATCAGCCGGAAACGCATGAGGGGTTTGATCCATAACGTAAAGAGATGCGGTTTGCTCAACGAAGTGGTGATCAGCATAAATGGGCAGAAGGCGTATCGGATATTTGAGAATTATTTTGACCGCATCTTGCTCGATGCGCCGTGTAGTGCCGAGGGTACCATTCGCAAATCCGGGGCAGTACTCTATCATTGGGGCACCAAGAACATATACCGGATGTCGAGGCTTCAGATCGGCTTGGCCGTGTCCGCCTTTCGTGCCCTGCGGCCGGGCGGGATAATGGTATATTCAACATGTACCCTTGCGCCTGAAGAGAATGAACAGGTGATCTCCTACCTGCTCGAGAAATTCCCTGAAGCAGAGCTCCTGCCGGTGCAGCTTAAAGGATTCAGAACGAGGCCGGGCGTGGCACGGTGGCAGGGGGTGAGTTATGACCGGAGAGTTGAGCAGTGCGCGCGCATACTACCCCAGGACAATGACACGGCGCCCTTCTTTGTCGCGCGTTTGACCAAGCGCGGTGTCGTCAAACCACGCCTGGATTACCTGGGTAAGATCGGGCACGACCAATCGCTCCTCGAGAGTTTCACCAGGAAGTTCGGTATCGGGTCGAAAGATTTCGCGACGCATGCGATCTTCAAGGCCGGCGAGGAGAATTGCATTTCGACGCCAGAGGTTTTTTCCTTCCGCGAGGTGAAGAGCCTGCGCAAAGGTTTGGAGTTTGGCAAGGTCTATGATCACGAGATCAAGCCGGATAATGATTTCGTCCAGATCTTCGGATCGTACGCGACGAAAAACATCGTTGATTTAGAAAAATGGCAGGCGGTGAAATTCCTAAGGGGGGAGATCTTGAAGGTCAGTGGGTTGACCGGTATTGAAAAAGGTTTTGTGATCATCTTTTACAAGAATCTGCCGATCGGCACCGGTAAGTATAACGGTAGTGAGATCAGGTCCGCCGTAAAGCGCGATCGGAGAACGCCGTAGTATACCAGAAACATTCCGAAATAATTGACTATTATTCATATATCGCTATACTAACACCTATGACCGACCTTTCAAAGATACGGAACATCGGCCTGGCGGCGCACATCGACGCAGGGAAGACGACGACCACAGAGCGCATACTTTTCTATACCGGTCGCATTCACAGAATGGGTGAGGTGGATGAGGGGTCAGCGACCATGGACTGGATGGAACAGGAGCGCGAACGTGGCATTACGATCACTTCTGCTGCGACGACATCATATTGGAAAGAACACCGGGTTAACATCATCGATACTCCAGGTCATGTCGATTTCACGGTCGAGGTTGAACGGTCGATGAAGGTCATCGATGGATTGATCGCGATTTTTTGTGCCGTCGGCGGGGTTCAGCCGCAGAGTGAAACTGTGTGGCGGCAAGCAGATCGATACCGGGTGCCGCGCATCGCGTTCATCAACAAGATGGACCGGGTCGGTGCCGATTTCTATCGTGTACTGAACCAGTTGAAGACGAAGCTCTCTTTGAGACCGCTGGTGCTCCAGATACCGATGACCGAGGGCGACCGCTTCTACGGCCTTGTGGACATCGTGAACAGGAAAGCTGTATACTGGGAAGAAGCGACACTCGGTGTGCAGTTCAGGGAGGAAGAGGTGCCCGGTGAATACAAGGAGTTGACCGAGAACTATCGAAATGACATGCTGGAGATCTTGGCCGAACATGACGAGGATATCTTTGAGAGTTATTTTGACGAGATCGCCGTGCCCGTGAACAAGATCAAATCCGCGATAAGGAAAGGTACGGTCAATCTGCATTTCTTTCCGGTCTTCTGCGGTGCGGCACTGAAGAACATGGGTGTGCAGAAGTTGCTCGATGCCGTGCTCGATTACCTGCCCTCACCGGTCGATCTGCCGCCGGTCAAAGGTGTTAATCCAGAAACCTCAAAAGAAGAGGAGAGGAAGCCAACAGAAGATGCGCCTTTTTCCGCGCTGATCTTTAAGGCGCAGACCGATATACATCTTGGATTGATATACTACGTTCGTGTGTATTCAGGACGTGTACATGGTGGTGATAAGGTTTTGATCTACCCTCCGGATAGGATCGATCGGATCAGCCGGATCTTGCTCATGCACGCTAATAAACGTGAGGAGACGAAAAGCCTGACCGTTGGGGAGATCGGTGTCGTGACCGGTATGCGTGAATGCAAGACCGGCTATACGCTCTGTTCGACCAAACATCCGATATCTTTTGAATCGATGAAATTCCCCGAACCCGTGATCTTTGTCAGCCTTGAACCCAAGACCAAGATGGATGATGCAAAACTGGACGATACGTTGAAGTATCTTCAGATCGAAGATCCGACTTTTAAGGTGCGAACCGACGAGGAAACGGCACAGCGGATCATTTCAGGGATGGGTGAATTACATCTGGAGATAATCGTTGACCGCCTGAAACGTGAGTTCGGAGTTGATTGTCATGTTAGTAAACCGCAGGTCTCCTACCGCGAAACGATCACCGAACCGGTGACCATTGAAGGACGTTTCATTAAACAGACTGGCGGCCGCGGACATTACGGAGTGGTGAAGCTCAAGATAGAACCGGCGGAGCGGGGCAGCGGGGTCAAGATCGAGAGCAAACTGAAAGAGGGTGCGATCCCAAGGCAGTTTGTCCCGTCGATTGAACAGGGGATAAGGGAACAGTCCGAGGTTGGTGTGTATTTCGGCTATCCGATCATTGATATCAGGGTGACCGTTCTGGACGGCCAGTATCATCCCACTGATTCATCAGATCTGGATTTCAAAATAGCGGCTCAGATCGCGTTGCGCGACGGTTTTGAAAAAGGCAGGCCGATCTTGCTCGAACCGATCATGGCACTGGAGATAATTGTTCCCCAGAATTACCTGGGTGATGTCATAAACGATATAAACGCGCGCAGAGGCGGGATCCAGAACATCGAAACGAACAAACAGGAAAAGATAATCGATGCGAGTCTGGCGCTTGCCCGGTCATTTGGTTACGCAACTGACCTCAGGTCGATAACCCAGGGGCACGGCATCCACACGATGCAGTTCTCTCACTATGCGCCGAAAGAGGAACGCGAGAACCAGTGAAAAAGAATTGTATTTTCGTTGATGCCTTTACGGACATTCCATATGCGGGCAACCAGCTGGCCGTTTTCCCTGATGGCGCCGGGCTGAGCACGGAACAAATGCAGGCTTTGGCCAAGGAGATCAATTACTCGGAGACGACCTTTATCCTGAAAACGGATAGTCCTGCGGCTGATTTCCGGGTCCGCATCTTTACTCCCAGCCAGGAGTTGCCCTTTGCCGGGCATCCAACACTGGGTACGGCCTATGCAATCTTGGAGATTTTCAGTACGTGGCCGGCAGGAAAGGAAACCCTGAGACTGGAAATGAAGGTTGGGGTAATTCCGGTGCGCAGAGAAAAGGATTTACTCTGGATGACCCAGAGCAAACCGGAATTCTTCACGCAGCATGATGATCGAAAGGGCGTAGCCGATCTATTTGACCTTTCGGCAGCCGATATCAGGGATGATCTGCCAATCGAGGAAGTGTCAACCGGCAACCGGATATTGATCGTGCCAATAAAAACCCTCGCTGCGGTCCAAAGGGCTCAAGGTAATGCGACCAACATGAAACATTTTTTCTCGGGTGATCTGATCGGTCCTTATCTTTTTTCACTGGAGACCGTGGATCCGGGCGCGCACGTCCATACGAGGTTCTTTGCGCCGCATCTGGGTATCCTTGAAGACCCGGCAACAGGGTCAGCAGCGGGCCCCCTGGTCGGCTATCTGCTCAAGCATGGCGTATTCGGCAACGAACTTGATGTTGTCAACGAACAGGGTGTGGAAATGGGTCGCCGCTCAATCATCATGATGCGGGGTCGTCGGGAAGGCGACGCTTATTCCGTTAAGATCGGTGGCAAGTGTACCCACGTGGGCAACGGGGAATTTGAGATCTAGATTCCGCGCATACGCGCATCCAAATTCGAAATCCTGATATCTAAATACTAAATAATACCAAAGCACAAAATTCAAAATGTAAACCTATAGTCATCAGCTACAACGTGGCGTAAGCCAAGGGTATTACCAACATCTTTGAACGAATTGGTTTTTGGTCATTGGTGTTTTGGATTTTGAGTTTGTTTAGGATTTAGTTCTAACGTGAGTCTCTGGGTTTGCGTTATTTCTCTCGGGTTGTTTTACCAGAGGCCGGTTCTCAGGTATTCGTCTATGGAGCGGGCCGCTATGCGTGCATCGCCCATTGCCAGGATGACTGTTGCACCGCCCCGTACGACATCACCTCCGGCCCAGCAGCCCTTTTTTGATGTCTTCCCGGTTTTATCATCCGCCTCGATATTGCCCCACTTGCCGATCTTGAGATCGGGTGTAGTCTGCGGAATGAGGGGGTTCGGGCTTTGGCCAATGGCGCATACTACAGTATCAACCTTTGTTATATAGTTCGATCCTTCAATGGGCACCGGCCGGCGCCGGCCCGAAGCATCCGGTTCGCCGAGTTCCATTCTAAGGCACTCCATTTCAGTGACCCAGTTGTTTTCATCGCCGAGGTACTTCACTGGCAAGGTGAGATACTCAAAGATTATGCCTTCCTGCTCGCCGTGATGTATCTCTTCTTCGCGTGCCGGCATTTCTTTTCGGGACCTGCGGTACACGATGCTTACTTCATCAGCACCGAGACGCAGCGCAGTACGCGCACAGTCCATCGCGACGTTGCCGCCGCCAATAACGGCGACCCGCTTACCGCGCACGATCGGCGTGTCATATTCGGGAAATAGATAGGCTTTCATCAAATTTGCACGGGTCAGGTATTCGTTTGCTGAGTATACGCCGTTGAGGTTTTCTCCAGGGATGTTCATGAACCAGGGCAGTCCGGCCCCAGTGCCAATATAGACGGCATTGAATTCCTCGAGTAACTGGTCAATAGTTGATGTTTTGCCGACCACGAAATCCAGCTTCAATTCAACACCGCACCTGACGAGATAGTCCACCTCGCGATATATTATTTCCTTGGGCAGCCGGAATTCAGGAATGCCGTATACGAGAACGCCGCCTGGTTTGTGCAATGCCTCAAAGATGGTTACCGCGTGCCCTAACCTGCTCAGGTCGCCGGCTACGGTAAGGCCACCTGGACCGGCACCGATGATCGCAACCCGTTTGCCCGTCGGCTCGGGTAGCTGCGGAATGGGCGACTCGCCTTGCCTCGCTTCCCAGTCGGCCGCAAATCGCTCGAGGCGGCCGATAGCCACCGGTTCGAACTTCTTAGCAAGGACGCATACCTTCTCACATTGATCTTCCTGAGGACAGACTCGGCCGCATACCGCGGGCAGGACGTTCTTTTCTTTTAATCTCTTGATGGAGTCCATGTAATCGCCCTCGGCAATGAATTTTATGAATCCGGGGATATCGATCTCCACAGGACAGCCCTGAACACAGGTCGGTCTTTTGCACTGGAGGCAGCGTTTAGCTTCGTTGATCGCCTCTTCGGGAGAATAACCGAACGGGACTTCATTGAAGTCCTTGACCCGGTCCTTGGGCGCGCGCTCGCGCATTGGCGTTTTCTTTGGTTCTATCTTAGCCATATGTCTCACACTCGTAGAAACTCAACGAATGGACTTCTTCCTTGAGATAGATCTTGCGGCGCGACAAGAGATTTGCCCAATCGACCTGGTGGCCATCAAATTCAGGCCCATCAACGCATCCGAATTTCGTTTCGCCATTGACGATGACCCGGCACACGCCGCACATGCCCGTAGCATCGACCATGATCGGGTTCAGCCCAACGATCGTCCTGATCGCGAGGGGACGGGTTGTTTCTGAAGTCAGATATGTAAGATATGTACATCCCTGTACATACACCATGTCGATCTTGTTCTTTTTCAAGTGATCGACCAGGAAATCATTGACATGACCCTTGAACCCTTTTGTGCCATCCCGTGTGATCTCATGGAGTTCATCACTGTATAGTTTCAGTTTATCTTGCCAGTAGAGCAAATATTCGCTGCGTGCTTCGATCGCAGTGACGACGCGGTTACCGTTCTGCCGGAAAGCACGGATCACGGGCAGGAGTGCGCCGATGCCGTAGCAACCACCAACACATAGTATGCTCTTATCCTTTGGTACTTCCGTCGGTTTGCCCAGTGGCCCGACCAATGTCGCTACCTCATCGCCCGCTTTGAGCGCGGCCAGTTTACGCGTTGAGGTGCCGATTTCCATGAAGACAACGCTGACGCTCTGCTCATCCCAATCGACCAGGTTCAATGGGATGCGTTCGCCTTTTTCGTCGGCACGTACGACGACAAACTCGCCCGCCTGTGCATTTGTGTGTATCGCGTCTGATTCGATCACCAATAGATGGATATTCGGCACGATCCTCTCTCTTTTTACTACTTTATACATTCGAGCCTCACCGGTTCTTCAGGGATGTATCCCATTGATGGATGGTAGTATAGGAGCGCGGTTTTGTCAGGGATATCCGGGTCGATCTTCACTGGTAGTTTGAAGCCGGCATGCCGACTGACAACATTGACGTACGTCCCATCCTGCAATCCGCATTTCTTCGCGGTTTTTTCGTTAAGCCACAGGTATCGGTCGTGACGCATGCGGTCAAATCCCTTCAAGATAGCGGAAAGTGGTTTGCTGCGATAGCCGTACGTATTTTCACGGATCACCAATTGCAGCGGATATTTTGCACTTGGCCTCACAAGCTTCTTTTGTTGTCCGTTCTTGGATTTTTTTGCTCTTACGGATCTCTTTAGTTTCGAGTTCATGACGCGAACCAGGTTGGCCAATATCCACTCGTCGGAACGTGATTTGCCAGCAGGCTCTAAAGCTTTGCGCACCTGCTTCTTTTTTCCCTCCAGGTCGATAATGCTGCCATCGGTTTCAACAAAAGCAGCGGCCGGGAGGAACACGTCGCAATCGAAATCAGGCAGAAAGAGATCTTGAACAATCAATGTATTGTATTTTCTGTTAAGCTTTGGTGCTGCGCCGATCAGATATAGGCACTCTATCTTCTTATCTTTCAATAGCGTTCCATATGTGTCATTAGGAACATTTTTCATTATCTTTTCGGCATTGACGTGACTGTGTAGCGGTACCGGCTTTACTGATTTACTGGGGCCCGCCGGGATGAAATTCTCTGCGTTGAAAAGCGCATAGATCTTTCTGCCTTTGAGCAGGCTTCTCGCGGTTTCGATGGCGGCCGCCGGGATACCGGATTTGTTCAATATCTTCCTGGGGTCGGTCAATATTCTTATCAGATTATTTTCAGTGCCAGGTCTTGGATTCAGAACAAGATCGGCAAAGCGTGCAGAGGAATTCCTGGTTGCGTCAATCACGATGAATACAGCTTTATCCTTGAATTTCTTGCGCAGTTTCAAGAGCAGAACTGCAAAATCTCCAACCATATCAGTGTTGACGATAAAAAAGGCAACTTGACCCTGAATTTGGCTGAGTTTATAGATCCCGGGAAGACTATGGAGGCTAATGGGTGTGGCAATTCTGGCGCCCAGTGAATGCGCGCATGAGCGTGCTCCATCGATCGCCCCGGTTGTTAGTTGCGGTGATATGAGCATACCGGTACGGTTTCTATTTTCTTTAAGTTTCTTTCCTGCGAATTCTAAGGCTTCTTCCCAGTCAACTTCGACGAGTTGGCCTCCCTTCCTGATCATTGGTTTTGTGATGCGCTTCGGGTGATTGACGAGCGGCGCGATACCGAAGCGTCCGCGCACGCAGATCTGGTCATTGCGGGGTGTTGAGCACGTCATCTTGCCGCCAGTGATATTGATGTTGAGTGCACAGCCAATGCTGCACAGCATGCAGCTTGTTTTTATTGACTTATCAGGTGGCTTGTCATAGCGGCTGAAACGGTCGCGCAACGCACCGGTCGGACACACATCAACACAAGCGCCGCAGAACTGACAGCCGGATTCAAGGTGCGGTAGGTCAAAAGCGGTTCCAACCATGGTGTCTGGACCGCGATGATGGAACTGCAGGGTGTTTGCTTGCCGGATCTCATCACACATCCGGATGCATCGGCCACACAGTATGCAGAGATTGTAATCACGGTCAAAGAATGGATCGTGTCGTTCGACTTCAAGATCGCGGTAGCGAAACTGGAAAGGAATGGATCTAATGTCCAGTTCGTGCACCAGATCTTGCAATTCGCAATTGTCATTTTGGGGGCAGGATTTGCACCCGAAGGTTACTGCTGATTTTTTGATACACTCCTGAAAATTCGCACAATCAGACTCGCGTTCACAGACGAGACACGCATTCGGGTGTTCAGATAGTATGAGCTGCAGCGTGAACCTCCGCAGCTTCTGCAACCGGGGCGTAGCGGTCTTAATGACCATCCCCTCTTCGGCAATTAGCGTGCAAGCAGTAAGTGGTATTTTTCTGCCCTTGACCTCGACTATGCAAAGTCGGCAGCCACCGAACGGCGTAAGGTCTTTATGATAGCAAAGCGTTGGGATCCTGATGCCGGAGCGCTCAGCGATCTCCAATATGGTCTCGCCGTTCTTTGCTCTCATCCGTTTGCCGTTTATCGTGATATTTATCATTTGACCGCCGGCGACACTTTTTTGACCGCGTTGAATTTCGGAGGGCAGACCGTTATGCATATGCCACACTTTGTGCATTTCGCTTGATCGATCGTGTATATTTTTTTCGGCTCACCGCTGATCGCGTTGCTCGGACACTTCTTGGCACAGACCGTGCACCCGCCGCATAACTGCGGATCGATCACATATGAGATCAGAGTTTTGCATACCAGGGCCGGGCATCGTTTTTCATTTATGTGCGCAAGGTATTCGTCCCGGAAATATCTCAAGGTCGTCAAAACGGGGTTGGGTGCGGTTTGACCCAGGCCGCACAGCGAGGCGAGCTCAACATTCTCTGCTATGCTCTCGAGCAATTTGATGTCCTCGGGCATGCCGCTGCCCTGGGTGATGCGATCCAGGATATAGACCATGTGTTTTGTCCCCATTCGGCAGGGCGGGCACTTACCGCAGGATTCTTCCTGGGTGAAATTAAGAAAATAGCGCGCCACGTCAACCATGCAGGTATCTTCATCCATGACGATCATGCCGCCCGAACCCATCATGGAACCGGCTTGGGTCAGGCTTTCATAATCAATTGGCAGGTCGAGCATCTTTTTCGGGATACAACCACCCGAAGGGCCGCCGGTCTGGACCGCCTTGAATTCTTTGCCCTGGGGAATGCCGCCGCCAATATCGTAGATGATCTCACGCATGGTGATGCCCATTGGTACTTCGACAAGGCCGGTGTTGTTGATCTTGCCGACGAGCGAGAATATCTTGGTGCCTCTGCTCGTCTCCGTACCGATCGACGAGAACCATTTGGCTCCGCGCAAAATGATCATCGGCACGTTGGCCCATGTTTCAACATTGTTGATATTGGTTGGTTTTCCCCAGAGACCAGCTTGTGAAGGGTAGGGCGGTCGCTGTTTGGGTCTGCCGACGCGGCCCTCGATCGATGCGATCAGGGCAGTTTCTTCGCCGCAGACAAAAGCACCAGCACCCTGCACAACATCGATGTGGAAATTGAAACCGGTGCCTAGAATATTCTCGCCAAGTAAGCCGTATGCCTCGGCTTGCTCCAGCGCGATCTTCAGTCGCTTCACGGCAAGCGGGTACTCGCTTCTCACGTAAACGAATCCCTGGTGGGCTCCGATCGCTTTGGCGCCGATAACCATGCCCTCGATCACCGAATGAGGGTCGGCTTCAAGCACGCTCCGGTCCATGAACGCACCCGGGTCGCCTTCATCACCATTGCAGATAAGATACTTTATTCTGCCTGGTTCCTTTCGACACAATGCCCATTTCTTGCCGGTTGGAAAACCAGCACCGCCGCGGCCACGCAATCCCGCTCTTTTCACTTCTCTTATTATTTCCTCGGACGACATTTTCGTAAGCGCGAGTTCCATTGCCTTGTATCCGTCAAAGCCGATGTATTCTTCAATGTTCTCCGGGTCCAAGCGACCGCGGTTGCGCAGTATGATCAAACGCTGGTGTTTGAAGAAATCTATGTCCATCATCTTGGGTACTGGTCTTTCTTCCGGCGCGGGTACATACATCAGATCATTGACCGGCCGACCCTTTAGCAAATGTTCCTCAACAAGGTGGGGAATATCTTTTTTCTTTATACGCTGATAGAAAATGCCATCGGGTTGCACGATCACTATGGGTCCGCGTTCACAGAATCCCTGGCACCCAGTGGTTACGACCTGGATCTCATCCTGCAGATCCTTCCGGACGATCTCTTTTTCGAGTTCTTCTTTGATCTCGAACGAATGATTGGCTACGCAGCCGGTACCGGCACAGACCAGGAGATGTTGGCGGAATTCTCGGTTAATTTTCTTCTTTCGCATATTTATTCAGCAGGGTATCAACCCTGTTCACGGTTGTCTGGCCGTGATACTCTTCATCAATGACAACGATGGGCGCCAGAGCACATGCGCCAAGGCAGTTGACAGTCTTGAGTGTGAACTGATTGTCCTCTGTGGTATTTCCGGTTCTGATCTTCAACCTTTCCTCGAGACGGCTGAGTACTGCCGGCGCGCCGCGCACGTGGCAGGCTGTACCCATGCAGACTGTGACGAGATGCTTGCCGCGCGGCTTCAGGCTGAAGGCCGAGTAGAAAGTAGCGATACTGTATATATTGCTCAGGGGTAATCGTAATTCCCGGCTCACGTACTCGAGCACATGCTTGGGCAGATAATTGTAGATTCTCTGAATATCATTAAGTATTTGAATGATTCGTGATTTCTTGTAGTCATATTTTTCAAGGATTGTCTTGATCTTTGTCATTAACTGCAATTATACACAAAATCTGGGCGAAATCAAGATTTTGATATAGTATATTCAGCAACTCCATTCACGGGTGTATAACTGGAAGTGTATGGTGAGAATGATGCTACGAAAAGGAGTCTATATTAGGTATTTCATGCCGAGAATACCTATGCCGATGGCAAGGAAAAGTGCCAGGATGGATATGATTCTTCCTATATTATAACCCCTGGACACGTACCTGAAGACAACATCGTGTGCGCCTTGTTCTACATATACGGCGCGGAATGCATGGTTGGCAATATACATGTCCCTTCGTTCGCCATCGACAAAGACCTGCCAATCCGGGTGCCAGTTGTCAGCGAGGACAAGAAAACCTGGGTTCGGTGATACACTCTGGCAGACTACTTTGTTTGGCTGGTAATCACTGATCTTTGCCGTGCCGGGTATGAATGTATCATTGATCTCCAGGTAAGGTACTCTCGGGTCCTTTTCGAGCAGGACTGTGCGCCAAGGGTCATACCTTTCCGATTTCATGGCGTCCAATACCTCGGATGGATCATGTACCTCGTATTCGTGGACGAAATGAACTCTGGGTATTGCGTTCTGGTTTTCATAAACAGCATACCGGCGGCCGACAAACACAGGGGCGAACCGTGAAAGATAAGTTCGGATCTGCTGGATCGTCCGCTGGGTTTGCGGATCATATTGTGATATGTCCTGGGGCAAATTTGGCGCTATGATGTATTTGGTGTTGAGTAGATCGAGGAATTTCGGATGCTGGATCAGATTGCTCGGGGTGAACATCACACTTTGCCCCGCGCCGATGAACTCCTGATAACGCTTGAGTGGGTTCGGGATATAGCCACCCGCACTCTGGATGTTGTGGTATAGCAGGTACAGATCGGTTGCATGTTCATACCATGGCGTCGGGAAGACCCGGAACACGCCAGGTTCATTCTTTATGAAACGTGCAACGTCATCGGCAGCGTAGTATTGTGCTGGTCCTGGCGCTTTGGGCAAGAACTTCGAGACAATGGTCAATTGGTCGATGAGAGCCAGCGCCATGATAATCAGTACGAAGATCCATATTTTAGTTTTCTTCTTTGTGGCAAGATATATCAAACCAAAGATCAATGCGGCGAATATCACGGTGCGCCATGCGCCCGATACCAGATCTGAGTAGTTGTTTTGAATATTCGATGCCTTTGCCCGGGCGGCCTGTGCACCCCACTGTGATGCCAGCTTTGGATACATTGAATCCTGTAGTGACTGGGCAATGGAATCGCCACCAAGAGAGAAGATGATTGCCACGAGGGCAAGCAGGCCGACCATGCTTCCGCCCACCAGCATTAACTTCTTGGCAGGGATATCCAGTTTTCTAACGAAAATTTTATCAAAGCCAATTGCACCTAATGCCACCATGCTGAAACTTACTAGGTAGAAGATCAATGCGGGTGCACGGAACAGCCTGAATCCGGGGATGAGGGTGTAGGGTATCCTGAAAAAAGGCGTTGCACTGCCGATGGCAACCAGGATAACTACCAGCACCGCAATTGCGTAGAACTTCACGTAACGTTTTTTCCAAAATAATAGAATACTGAAAACAGCGAATACTACCGCAATGATCCCGAAATACTCAAGGTGTATCTTGAAGCTGTTCGTACCCCAGTATTTGTCGAGGATGCCTGAGAATGTGGGAATGACCAGATCAATGAGTTCGGATGGAGGCATTGCCCATGAAGTCGCATACTCGTAGCCTCGTTCCACACCGCGCGCGGCCGTACCCAATCCTCCCAGTACTGGCAACCATATCGCGGCCATGAGCAAACAGATCAAAACAACGGTCATTATGCCATAGCCGATGATCTTTATGTGGTCCTTTACGGTATTTTCCTTTCGGTTTGCGATAAGATAGTATATCACATAGGCAAATATGAATAGCAATCCGTAGTAAGTTATCTGGAAATGTCCTTCATAGAAAGCAAAGGCGGCTGTCAAGGCAGCGAGCACGAAATAGAAGAGCCTTTTGGATGAAATTGCCGAATGAATGAAAAACAACATGAGTGGAAAAGTGGCAATGCTCGCAGCGCGACCAGCATGACCGGCCGAAGGTGTGGTTGCTAGGTTACCGATGAACTGATATATGACCGCACCGAGGGCGGCAGTATAGGGAGAAAGTCCGATCGCTTTAAGGTAAAGATAAGTGCCCAGCCCAGCAAGAAAGAAGAATATAATAAAGGAAAGAGCTAGTACAACCTGGGGAGGCATGATCTCCCTGAGTTGAGCGAGCGGTGCTAACGGGCCGCCCACTGGCGAACCGAGAACGGGCACACCGCCGAATACGTGCGGGTACCACAGGGGCATTTGTTCCTGTTCTCCGATCCACTTTTCAAACGGGTAACCGCCGATCAGGTAGTCCGAACCCCCAATCATGCGGTCGGCGCTCAAGAATGAAGAGAAGTATATCAAGGGCAGAATGAAAAGAAGAATAATAACGAACTTATTCCAGTGGACCTCAAGGTAGAAAGGTTTGCTTTCTTTTTGATCCTCTTTCTTGTGCTTTGTTTTCTTACTCATTTATAGAGTATAGAAATATTGATTTAAGAGTCAAGGTTGTTACGTGTGCTGGTTCTCTTTCTTATGCCCAATCCGACGAAGAACATGACGGTCTCGAAAAGTGTGATCCAAATGCGGCTTATGAAACTAATGACGACTGCAAGGGGTGATGGCAGTATCGGCGCCAAAAGGAGCGACATCATGCCCTCCCTGACCCCAAGTCCGCCCGGTGCGAAAAGGACTATGAACCCAGTTATCCAGGACAGAGTGTAGGCAGCGGCCAGATGGGCAAGCTGGGTCAAGGGAATAGGGAATATGGAATTAATGAGTGTGTAGAATCCTGCGATTTGACACAGCCAGACGCCGAAGAAATATGCTGATAATTTCAGGATATTTGCATATTTTGCCTTCAGCATTACCCTGGGCCGTTTGAACAGCCTCAGCGCTAAGTTCAGGAGCATATTGAGCAGCGGAGGATAGAGCAGGACCAGGATAACGACAATGAATAAAATGGAGAGCCAGGGGCTCAGAACCGGTTCACTGCTGATGAAGTTAATGGCGACGAGAAAGATCACCAGATTGGTCAACATGAGAAGAAATGTCTCAAATACGACGCTGAGCAGGCCTATTTCTTCCTTTATTCTAGCGCTCTTTCCAAGATATACTCTGCCCAGTGTGTACCAAATACCGCCGGGCAGATACTTGGCGATCTGAGAAGTAGCCATGATGTAGAGGGCTTTTTGAAAGGGTATTTTAGAATCTAGCTCTCCCACGATCTGCGACCAGCCAATGGTCAACAACAGGAAGTACGCAAGAAGAAATAAGAAAGAAATGGCCAAGTAACCTACATCGAATCTCAGTTCGGAAAATGGGATTTTGCCCCAGTTGGTGACCAGGTGCCGGATGAGGAAATAGAAGATAACGGCAACAACCGCACCAGTTAACACTCGGTTCAAGATCTTCATCAGTAAATATATACTCTTACATAGTCTTGTCAATGTACAGAGAGAAATACGCTCATCGGTCCTTGACACTTCGGTGTTTCTTGATTATCATTTTATGGGAGGTATATATGAAGTATGCGTATAATATTGTAGTCATTTGTGCCGCATTCGTTTCTGGAGCCGCCCAGAACGCGTGGGTGGAAACTTCTCAGGCAGATTTTTGTGACGGCACTTACGAACGTAATCTTTACGCATCAAACCGCGATGGCGGTACAGTAGAGTTCGCACCCCGATTCGACCTGAATAACGATGGATATATTGATCTGTTCACGGCGGATGCGTTTGGTCCCTATGTGAAGATATACTGGGGCGACGGTTTTGGCGCGAGTACATTATTCCCAACCTCGGGCGCCGACAACTGCGACGCAGCTGATCTTGATAACGACGGCTATCCTGATTTCGTTGTATCGCACCTTCGCTCGGCCTCTAAGATCTCAATATACTGGGGCGGCATCGGAGGTCCGAGTTCCAGTAACTACTTCGACATAAATACCATATCCTCTACTCGCCAGGGTGTGTTTATTGCTGATTTCAACAAAGATGGCTATCTCGATATTGCCACGGGCCAACAGTTCATAAGCGGCAGCGCAGCGGTCCTCTGGGGCTCGGCAAGTGGATTTAATGGAGCCAACCGGACTGATCTTCCTCTGGATTTTAGCGTGCATAATATCGAAGCGGCCGATTTCAATAAAGACGGGTGGCTCGACATACTGTTCACGAACTACTTGAATCCGGACAATATTATTTACTGGGGCAGCAGTAGTGGATTCTCGCCGTCTAATCTAACGCAACTTGAGAATTTGTACGGAAGTCACGGCATTTCAGTAGCCGATCTGGGCAAAGATGGTTATCTCGATCTGATCTTTACGGCCTGGAATAGCAGTGAATCATATATCTACTGGGGGAGTGCCACTGGCTACTCTAATGTGAACAAGCAGATTTTGAATACTGGTAATTCATGGGGCGGCAGCTCTGTGGCACATATGAACAGTGACGAATATTTGGATATTGTCTTTCACCGTGGCGGAGGAGGAAGTCACCAACAGGAGATCTTCTGGGGCAGTGCAACGGGTTACTCGGTTAATGATACCAGCAATGTCGGCACACCGATCGAAGCTACAGGCGGCCTGGTCGCCGACCTCAACTACGATGGGCATTTGGATATTTTCTGCAATGCCTATACACCAGGCACGCAGAGTCCCATATCGTGGGGTCCGGGTTTTGCAACCTGGACCGGTCTCGCAGTGAATGATGATCATCACGGCATGTTCCGTGAAATCGGCAATGTGTATGACCGCCATTACCATGAAGACTATACTTCTTCAGTTTTTGATGCGGGGCAGGTGGCAAATTGGGGCACCGTCACATGGGAGGATAGTCTGCCGTCCGGAACGTCGATTGCTTTTTACGTGAGAAGTGGTGACACTCCTGGCTATGATCCTACCTGGTCAGGTTGGTGTCTGGTGAATAACGGCAGTCCGGTGCCTGATTCATTGAACTCGCGATATATACAGTACCTGGTGATGTTTTCATATACTAATCCGGCATGTCTTCCGTGCCTGTATGAGGTAAGCATAGCCTACCTTACAGAGGGAATTGCAGTTATTACTCCTAACGGTGGTGAGTCCTGGATTCGGGCCACGGCGTACGACATAACCTGGTCGAGCAGTGGCGTAAGTGGTAACGTTAAGATTGAGCTATACAAAGGGGGCAGTTTTAGCAGTGTAATAACAAGCAGCACAGCGAACGTCGGTTCATATACGTGGAATATACCTAGCGGCCAGCTTCCGGGAGTTGATTACACCATTAGAATCTCAAGTCTCGATAATCCTGCATTCTTCGATTTCAGTAATGGTGACTTCAGTATAAGCAGCCAGATAGTATTGATTGCGCCAAATGGGGGCGAGATCTGGTATGTTGGTGAGAATTACGATGTAACTTGGGCGCCGTCAGGCATCGGGGGTGGCGTAATGTTTCAGTATTCTATAGACGGCGGTTCAAACTGGTTAGAGGTGATCCCCAGTACGCCCGACGATGGTAGCTATTCTTGGGCATTGCCTAGCACGCCGACAACACATGCTAGAGCAAAAATAAGTCATCTGACCTGTACCGAGAACATCGATTCAAGTGATGCTGATTTCATTATCACCTACGATAGTGTAATGGTTCTATACCCGAATGGTGGTGAATACTTGCTGCGTGGTGATTCGTGTACAATAACCTGGATCAGCAGTGGGATTGGTGATTCTGCTAATATCGAGTTGTATAAGAGCGGCAACTACAATTCCACAATAGCAGGCAGTGTACCTAATACCGGTGTCTACGTCTGGTATATACCTTCAAGTCTAATCCCTGGGGATGACTACCAGATCCGAATATCGAGTGTTGTTAATCCATCATTCTTCGACCTCAGCGACAGCTGTTTCGCCGTCTTCAGTCAGCTTACCGTCACCGCACCCAACGGAGGCGAGGTCTGGTATGTCGGTGAGAGTCGCGATATTACCTGGGCACCATCCGGCATCGGCGGCGATGTGTTCATAGAATATTCCACCAATAGTGGTTCAACCTGGTTGGTCCTGACAGTGGCCACGCCGGACGACGGTAGTCATTCATGGACAATACCCAATACAACGACAACAAACGGTAGGGTGAAGATAACGCACCTTACGTGCACAAACAATATTGACGAGAGTGATGCAGATTTCACGATTACCTATTCAGGAGTTGAAGAGCTGAGTAACGCACTCGGTGTGCCATCTGTTTTCTACCTTGACCAGAACCACCCCAACCCGTTCAATAAGCTTACCGCCATAAAATACGGTATCCCGAAACCATGCCGGGTTCATATTGGTGTCTACGATGTGCTAGGCAAGAGATTGGCAACGTTGCTGGATGACGCACTAGCACCGGGCTATTACCAAACGATCATCGATATCGATGATTTTGCCGGAAGTGCCTTGCCGAATGGAGTATATTT
>Ga0209536_100005663_pt1 | contig 19339 bp, 15 predicted proteins | sample DeeMarSeWOR28_12_FD_187461 | JGI IMG/M metagenome (GOLD analysis project Ga0209536, IMG submission 187461) | Marine sediment microbial communities from White Oak River estuary, North Carolina - WOR-2-8_12 (SPAdes) (version 2) | ecosystem: Environmental > Aquatic > Marine > Intertidal zone >...
ATACGGAGTGGATGCCCTGACCTTCGTTGAGGCGAAGCAAGTAGTCTCCCTCTTGCTTCACTACCTGGATGTAATTGTATCGCGATTCGGTTTCGTAGATGGCGTTCTCGTCAGCGCGGATGGGGCCAGCGCTCCACACGAGACTCAGGATTAAGATGGCGACCACCATCCAGACATAAGCCAAGGCAAGCCGACGCGACTGGCGCATCAACCCACCCAGGCTGACAAGCAGGAGAACCAGCGAAAGAAATAGGAATGTGCGCCGCGTGCCGATGATCGGAATAAGCAGCAAAACAGGCAGAAAGGTGCCCAGGATGCTGCCCAGCGTGCTGAGCGCGTAGACGCTCCCGGCGACGTTGCCGCTGTGCTCCACATCTCTCAATACCAGCCGGATGGCAAAGGGGGATACGCAACCTAGCAGCACCATCGGAACGCTGAAGAGCACTAACACCCCCAATAATGACCCGACCAGGATGCCTACGTTGTAGTTGGCGAAGCCCAGCACGCTCCAGCGCAAAATTGGGGATGAAATAAAAGGGATGACGCCCACGGCAAAGGCCGCCCAGGCCGTGATTTGATACAGGGTGCTTTCCCGCGGGTCCTGGTCGGCCCAGCGTCCGCCAATCCAGTAGCCGACGGAGAGATAGATAAGCACCAATCCGATGAGGTTGGCCCAGATTATGATGGAGTTGCCGAAGAAGGGATCGAGCAGCCGGGCGGCGGACAGCTCCACCCCCAGGCTGGTCATCCCTGCCAGGAATACAGTCAGCAACAGGTAGCTGTTTCGTTTCCCCACTTGGGACCTGATGGAACTCAATGCTTTCCTCTTGGGTCGGGTTGATCACATTGTACCATAGGGGGCCTGCTTTGAAAATGGCTCGGCGGGGCGTGGCGACTGTTCTGAAAATACATCTTTCGAATTCACGAAATAGGCCTTGCTTTCAGAAGCCAAATAGGCTATAATAGTAGTGCTCTTCTGCACGAATGCTCCACCACTCTCCACAGGGGCGCGCGACTTGGCACGTCAGAGCTACGTTAGGTGGAGTACCAGGAGTGCGGCTATGTGGCGACGATGACAACTTTGGCAATTTCTCTGTACTGTCGCCGGATAGCACACCATCTCGACGGACTCACAAGTTTCGGTCCCCTGAAACCCCAAAGAAGGGAGGTGAGAGTCGGCGCAAGATTTTCGAACGTATTTCCCCTACACTATTGCCTAGAAATTTAGCCAAAAAACTTCTACTCCAAGGAGGAGAACCTCATGCGTAAGAAGCTATTTGCGTTAATGGCACTTCTGGTCGTGCTTTCGATGCTGGCAGCCCAGTGCGGTGGGCCGGCGACTGAGGCACCGCCGCCAGCCGAGACTGAAGCACCAGCGGTGGAAGAGACCGAAGCGCCGATGGTCGAAGAGACCGAAGAAGCGGCCCCGCCTCCAGAGGCAGCAGGTTTCCAGGTGGGTCTGGTGACGGACGTGGGCAAGGTGAACGACGGCACGTTCAACCAGTATGCGTATGAAGGTATGATGCAGGCCGTCGATGAATTCGGCCTGGAGAGCGCCTTCATCGAGACCCAACAGCCGACCGACTACGACAAGAACGTCGTGCAGTTCGTTGACGAAGGCTTCGACCAGATCGTGACCGTCGGCTTCATGATGGGTGAGACGACCCAGAAGCAGGCTGAGGCCAACCCCGACGTCAACTTCTGCATCGTGGACTTCGCCTACGACCCGGTCATCCCCAACATTATGGGTTTGGTCTTCCGTGAGGATCAGGCCGGCTTTATGGCGGGTGCGCTGGCGGGTCTGATGAGCGAGACCAAGACGGTGGGCACTGTGGCCGGTATGGAGATCCCACCTGTCTTGAAGTTCCGCAACGGCTACGAGAACGGCGTTAAGTACGTCTGCCCCGAGTGCACTCCCATTGGCGTCTACATCGACAGCTTCACCGACCCGGCGCGCGGTAAGGCGGCCGCCGAGAGCCAGATGGCCGAGGGCGCCGACGTCATCTTTGGCGCGGGTGGTCCCACCGGCTCGGGCGGCATCCTGGGCGCCGCCCAGCAGGGAGTGTGGGTCATCGGCGTCGACCAGGACGAGTACTTCACCACCTTCAAGGGCGGTGAGGAGGCAGGTGCCGACAAGCTGCTGAGCAGTGCCATGAAGCGGGTGGACGTGTCTGTGTATACCTGCGTCAAGGAGGGGGTTGAGGGCACTTTTGAAGGGAGGACGGCGGTGTTCGATGCGGCCGTCAACGGCGTCGGGCTGGCTCCCTTCCACGACACCGAAGATGCCATCCCCGATGAAGTCAAGGCCCAACTGGATGAGATCTTCGCCATGCTGGCCGATGGGAGCCTGGACACCGGCGTCGATCCGGTCAGCGGCGAGCTGCTGGGTGAGGCAGCCCCGGCTGAACCGGCTCCGGCAGCGGCGGCCGACATCGGCACCGACGAGAACCCGATCCAGGTGCTGTTCGTGCCCTCGGTGGACGCGGGCGTGATCGTCTCCGGCGGTGAGGTGATGAGACAGGCGCTGGAAGAGGCCACCGGCCTGAAGTACGAGGTCAGCGTGCCCACCAGCTACGCGGCGACCATTGAAGCCATGTGTGCCTCGCCCGAGGACACCCTTGGTTTCATCCCGGCCCTGGGCTACGTGATCGCCAACCAGAAGTGCGGCGTGGAAGTGGGTGGGGCTGCGGTGCGCTTTGGCTGGCCGGTTTACTGGGCGCAGTACCTGGTGCCGCGTGACAGCGACTACCAGACCCTGGAAGACCTGGCCGGCCTGAAGTGGGCCGTCCCCGACCTGGGATCGACCTCTGGCTATCTGTACCCCTCGATTGTATTCGAAGAGGCTGGGATTGAGGTGGGCGAAGTGGTTGAAGCCGGCGGTCACCCGCAGGCAGCCCTGGCGGTGTACAACGGCGAGGTTGACTTTGCGACTACTTACTTCAGCCCGCCGCTGACCGAACCCCCGTGGCAGCCGGGCGACGACCCCGAGCCATACGACCCCATGGAAGTCGCCATGAATGAGGAGGGCAGGACCTTCGCCGGTGACGTGCGGGTGCTCGACGCCCGCATCGCCGTGATCGAAACTGCGCCTGACATTTTCCAGAAAGTGCGCATTATGGCGCTGACCGACCCTATTCCTAACGACACCATGAGTTTCGGGGCTGAGTTCCCAGAGGAGCTCAGAGGGCAGATCCTGGACGCGCTGGTCGAGTTCACAGCCTCTGAAGCTTGCCTGGAGTCGATCTGCTCCGACCAGTTCTACAACTGGACCGGCCTGGACCCGACTGATGACGCGGCCTATGACCCCATCCGCAGGCTGATTCAAGGCTTGGGCTACACTGAGGAAGACATCTTTGGTGGATGATCGTCCTTCCGCATTGGCAGGCTCCCTCTTGCCGAGGGTGCCTGCCAGCGGATAAGCCTCCCTTTCCCAGCGATGGTTGACCTGCCTGGGAAAGGGTGGCCAGATACAGACGGGGTTGGGCGGGGACCCCCTCCCCGCCCAACGCTGAGGGTAGCGTGACCCGCGCTGCAAAACTCGTTTAGTTTCATCTATTCTAATCCTGGTGAGTAGTTCGAGTTTTAGTAGGGCGGGTCTTTTGCAACAACTTGGAGGTTCATTTGCTTGAAGTCAAGAATCTGACCAAGACTTACGACAACGAGGTGCTGGCGCTGGACGAAGTGAGCTTCAAGGCGCTGGATGGCCAGTTTCTGGCGGTGATCGGGCTGAGCGGCTCCGGGAAAAGCACGCTGCTGCGCTGCATCAACCGCCTGGTTGAGCCGACCTCAGGCCAGGTGATCTGGGATGGGGTGGACCTTACGGCTGCCCCTCAGGAGGAGCTGCGCCTGATCCGACGCCGGATCGGCATGATCTTCCAGCACTTCAACCTGGTCACCCGCTCCAGCGTCCTGACCAACGTCCTCTCTGGGCGACTGGGCTACGTCAATCCCGTTTGGAGCCTGGTTAACCGCTTTCCCAGGGAGGATATGAATAAGGCCTTGAGCAATCTGGAGCGGGTAGGGATTGCCGACAAGTCACACAACCGGGCCGACGAGTTGAGTGGCGGGCAGCAGCAGCGAGTAGGCATCGCCCGGGCGTTGATGCAGGACCCCGAGATTCTGCTGGCCGACGAACCGGTGGCTAGCCTGGACCCGGTCCTGGCCCACAGCATTATGAAGATCCTCAAAAAGCTGAACCAGGAAGACGGGATCACCGTGATCTGCAGTCTGCACTTCTTGGACTTGGTGCAGCAGTACGCCGATCGGGCCATCGCCCTGAACGAAGGTCAACTCGTCTTCGACGGTCTGCCCCACCAAATCGACGATCAACGCTTCAAAGACATCTACGGCCAGGAAGCCGAACGCATAGGATAGCGTCTATGAGCCCAGAAAAGAGGCCCGATCCGGCTTGGCAATCCTTTCGCACCTTCCTCATTGTGATTGTCATCATCATTATCTACGCCTACGGTTTTCAAGTTACTCAGATTGACTTGGAAAAGCCGAAGGAAGAACAACGTCAGACCCAGCTAACCAACATCATCCGAGGTCTGGCGCAGCCCCGCCTGCTTGAATACGAGGAAGAACGCCTGCAAATCGACGCCCCCGTCATGATGCCCTGTGACCCGGCCGTGCCCCTGCCGCCAGTAGACAAATCAGGGCGCTACATCGAGGTGATACCCAATTGTGTAGAGTTGGGGGGCGAGGTGACGGTGAACGGCTACAACTTCGAGCCGGGCGAAACGGTCTTTCTCTTCTTTATCCCGACGGCGGCCAGCATCCACGAGCAGATCGAATTAAGGCTGGCCGATGAGCCTATTGAGGTCGACTCGCAGGGACAATTCACCTATGTAGCCACCATGAGAGACGATCGGTCATCCGACGAGCCACAGACTGTTCGGGCGGTGGTCAGGATCCGCTCGGGCCTGCCGCGGCCCAGCAACACATTGGCAGACACGCTGGACAAAGTCATTGAGACTGTGTTTCTGGCACTCATCGCCACCACACTGGGCACCTCCCTGGCCATTCCTCTTAGCTTTTTGGCTGCGCGCAATTTGATGGTCAACGTGTTTAGTCCCTTTGGCAGTGTTATGGCTGGCCTCCTGGCGGCTCCCTTTGGATGGGCCGTCGGTTCAAGCCTGTTCGGCTGGATCAGGAACCTGGCAGGTAACCTGGCCGGCAATGTAGGGCTCGGCGTCGTTTTGTTAATAGCCAGTGGGGTGATCCTATGGCTGCTTTTCAGGCTGGCCGCTCGAGGGTCTGAGGGGCGGTATGCCCCCTGGCGCCAGGGAGGAATAGGGCTGCTGGCTGTCTTGGTGGTCGCATTCGCGCTGGGCCTGCTGGGGGTGCTGGGTATCCAACTTGGACTCTGGCTGAAAGTCAGGCTGGGTGCCTTCGGATTCCTCGGCAACTTCATATTTGTCCTCTCCGACCTGGTCTTTGTCGTGTTGCCCTTGTTGGGCGCGCTGATTGGCCTCTTTGCCTTGAGTTCGTTGGGTTCTTCGCTGTCCAGTCGCTTTCTGCGCGCAGCAACCCCCCGTGTGGCTAAGGGGTTCACCGTGGTCGTGGCTACCCTGGCCAGCGCACTGCTAACCGGGATCCTGTTTGCCGGCATTGCCTGGCTCTATGAAATTGAAAACCTCGTCAGGTTCATTGGAGTGCCCGCAGTCGTGGTGGGCGCAATCATGCTGGTGGTTGGCCTGATGGTTGATATAGATCGCCCCGTGCCCACCGGCATGATCATCTACAATATAACGCGTACCATCCTCAATGTGTTACGGGCTATCGAGCCCCTGATTATGGTGGTGGCCTTTGCCGTGTGGGTGGGCATTGGTCCTTTTGCTGGTGTCATGGCGCTGGCCTTGCACACCATTGCCAGTCTGGGCAAGCTCTACTCGGAGCAGGTGGAGAACATCTTAACCGGCCCCATCGAGGCGGTGACGGCCACCGGCGCCAACCGTTTGCAGACTATTGTATACGCGGTCATTCCCCAGATTGTGCCACCCTACCTGGCCTTTACCATCTATCGCTGGGACATCAACGTGCGTATGTCCACCATCATCGGCTTCGGCGGCGGTGGAGGTATTGGTTTTCTGGTTCAGCAAAACCTGAACCTGCTCAAATATCGAGATGCCGCCGTGCAAATGATCGCCATCGCCATCGTCGTCGCCACGCTGGACTACGCGAGCGCTCGAGTACGGGAGCGGATCATTTAGTTCTTGTCCCAGGTGGGCATGCCCTACATCCGCCGGCCTGCATTGTCAGAAGACGGGCTCAGTCTGACTGAAGAGACATGAAGTTATCTCTGGACAAGCACAAAGGAGGTAAGCTCACATGACCCTAGCCTTAGAAATGCGAGGCATCACCAAACGCTTCCCGGGCGTCCTGGCTAACGATCGCGTCAACTTCCAGCTCGAGAAAGGCGAAATCCACGCCCTGCTGGGAGAGAATGGGGCCGGCAAATCAACGCTGATGAACATCTTGTACGGCCTCTACAGCCAGGACGAGGGGCAAGTCTTCTTGAACGGCCAGGAAGTGGAGATCAATGAACCAACCGACGCTATCCGGCTGGGGATCGGCATGGTTCACCAGCACTTCATGCTGGTCCCGGTGATGACGGTGACCGAGAACATCATCCTGGGCACCGAGACCGTCAAGAACGGCATTGTGCTCGATCAAAAGACGGCAGCCCAACGTATCCGCGATCTTTCGCGCCAGTATGGCCTGGAAATCGAGCCCGAGGCATACGTCAAGGATCTGCCGGTTGGCACCCAACAGCGGGTGGAGATCATAAAGGCCCTGTATCGCGAGGCGGACATCCTCATCCTTGACGAGCCGACGGCGGTGCTCACGCCACAGGAGGCTGAAGAGCTTTTCGTGATTATGCGCTCTTTGGTGGCTCAGGGAAAGAGCATCATCTTCATCACCCACAAATTAGGTGAGGTGTTTGCCGTGGCCGACTACATCACCGTGTTGCGCAACGGGCACGTGGCCGGCAGCACCACCCCGGCCGAGTCCACCAGACAGTCGCTGGCGGAGATGATGGTCGGGCGGGAGGTGATCCTGACCATCGATAAAGAGCCGGCTCGACCCGAAGACGTCGTGCTCAAGGTGGAGAACCTGAGAGCCTGCGACGATCGGGACTCCGTGGTCGTGGATGGTACCTCTTTCGAGGTGCGGGCCGGCGAGGTGCTTGGGCTTGCCGGCGTGCAGGGCAACGGCCAGACGGAGCTGGTGGAGGTGCTGACCGGTCTACGAGATGCCTTGGAGGGCCGGGTCATGATTGGCAATGTGGACGTGACCAACGCGTCGTCGCGCAAGATCGCCGAGCAGGGTGTGGCCCACATCCCAGAGGACCGACACGAACACGGCATGGTGATGAAGTATCCCATCGCCGACAATCTGGTTTTGAACACTTATTTTAAGAACCCCTTCGCGCGCGGGGTGGCTGTCGACAACAAGGCGATTGAAGACAACGCTTTGCGGCTGGTTCACGAATTCGACATCCGCGCGCCCAGCGTCTATACACCAGCCAGCAGCCTATCGGGCGGCAACCAGCAGAAGATGGTGGTCGCCCGCGAGCTATCGCGGCCCATCAAATTACTGATTGCCTCTCAGCCAACCCGGGGCCTGGACGTGGGTTCCATCGAATTCATCCACAGCCGACTGGTGCAGGCCCGCGATGACGGGGTGGCTGTGTTGTTGGTGTCGGCCGAGTTGGACGAGATTATGTCGCTGGCCGACCGCATCGCCGTGATGTACAAAGGACAGATCATCGCCACATTGGGCGCTGACCGGGCCAGCCGCGAGGAACTTGGCCTGCTCATGGCTGGTGTTGTCGAGGAGGATGAACATGCAGTCGCCTGAGGGTCAAGTGCGGGTTGGATTGGTTACTGAGGAAGCCGGAATTGACGACGGCACCTTCGGTCAATATGCCTACCAGGGTATGATGCGGGCAGCCGAGGAATTCGGCCTGGATACAACCTCTGTCACGGCATGGCGCCCCGGGGATGAGGAAGACAACATCCTGAAGCTGATCGAAGCCGGCTACGACTTGATCATCACCGTAGGCATCCGACTGGGGGACACGGTCGAACGGTTGTCCAAGGAACACCTGGACACCAAGTTTATCACCATAGACTATGCACCCTATCCGCGTCTATCCAACGTGATGGGCATCCTTTTTTCGGAGGATCAGGCCGGGTTCCTGGCCGGGGCGCTGGCAGGCTACATGACAAAAAGCAACGTTCTGGGCGTGGTTGCCGGAGCTGAGATCCCGCCGGTCATCAAGTTCCGCAAAGGCTTCGCCAACGGAGCCAAGCACGTCAACCCCAAAGTCAAGGTGCTGGGCGAGTACATCGAGTCCTTTACCGATCCACAGAAAGGTCGGAGCGTGGCTCAGTCCTTCATCGAGAAGGAAGCTGACGTAATTTTTGGCGTTGGAGGTGAAACTGGCAGCGGGGGCATCCAGGGAGCCGCCGAGCAAGGTGTGTGGGTCATCGGCGTCGACCAGGACGAGTACTTCACCACCTTCGCTAAGGGCCAGGCACCTGGCTCCGATCGCTTGCTCTCAAGCGCGATCAAGCGGTTGGACAACGCGGTTTACACCGCCATCCGGCGCGCAGTGGAGGGCAAGTTCAAGGGGGAGGCGGCCCTCTTCCACGCCGGCAACTTTGGCATCGGGCTGGCTCCGTATCACGCCGCCGAGGCTGCCATCCCGGACGAGGTAAAAGGTCGCATCGACGAGATAGCCGCCGGTCTGCGCAGCGGCACCATCACCACCGCGGTTAGCCCAACCGGCGAGGACATCCGCGAGACCTTCTGGGATCAGCTCAGGACGTGGAATTGGACCGACCTGGCGGTGTTGGTGCTGGCCGTGTTCACCGCAGTGTTGATCGGAGCGATCATCATCTGGCTGACGGTGGCTTTGGATCTCAGGGCGGCCGGAGAGCCGTGGTCCAAGGTTATCCCTCAAGCAAACAACTTCGTGCTGGCCGCTTACGGCGGCCTGTTCGAAGGGGCGATCGGGTCGCCCAAAGCGATAGCCACCAGCCTTACTTACTGTACGCCTTACATCCTGGCCGGGTTGGCGGTAGCGTTGGGCTTTCAGTGCGGTTTGTTCAACATCGGCGCCGAGGGCCAGCTCTTCATGGGGGCGCTGGCTGCCACTTTCGTGGGTTTCACCCTCACCGGGCTGCCCATCTACATTCACCTGCCTCTGGCTATCGCGGCCGGTCTGTTGGCCGGGGGGATTTGGGGCGCTATACCCGGCCTGCTGAAGGCGACCACCGGCGCTCACGAGGTCATCAACACCATTATGATGAACTACATCGCCGTCAAGACGGTGGACTATCTGGTGAAGAACCCGCTCAAGGACCCCACCGCCTCGCTGAATCGCACCCCCTTCGTGGCCGAGAGCGCACGTTATCCCCTTCTTTTGCCAAAGTACGAGCTCCACGTCGGGTTTTTGGTGGCGATTGCAGCTATCTTTTTCGTGTGGTGGTTCCTGTTCAAAACCACCTGGGGCTTTGAGATCCGCACCGTGGGGGCCAGCCCCAGCGCCGCCCGCTATGCCGGAATGAGTGTCAGCCGCAACTTCGTGCTGGCCATGGGCATGTCGGGCGCGCTGGCGGCGCTGGCCGGCATCGGCATCGTGATGGGCCGGCCCAGCGAATACGCGCTCAAAGCGGGCTTCTCCAGCGGCTTTGGTTTCGACAGCATCGCCGTGGCCCTGCTGGCCAAAAGCCATCCCTTTGGCATCTTTCCGGCGGCCTTCTTGTGGGGTGCGCTGCGCAACGGCGCCGGGCTGATGCAGGTGCGGGCGCAGGGTATCTCCGTTGACCTGGTGAACATAATTCAGGCCCTGGTCATCATGTTCATCGCTGCCGACCAGATCATCCGCTGGCTGTATCGCCTGCGAGCGCGGCGCGAGGCGGAAGTCGTCTTTACCAGGGGTTGGGGAGGTTAAACCATGAGTGTCACAACTGCTGCACCAACGCTAAGGAGCACTCGTTTCTGGACGCGTGCGCGGGGTATTGGCGTTTTCTTGCTGCTGGTGGCGGCAATTATCCTCATCGGCGCCCTTACCCGGACCCAGCCTGACACCATTTCAAGACTGGGCTTGGGTGTTATCGGTAAGCCGCCGCCGGTGCGAGTATCCGTGCCCACTCAGCCGGGCCTGGTCTTCATCGGGCTTGTGACGCTGGCTCTCAGCTTGTACTTGTTGATTGCTTCACCCGGTGATCGACGCCTGAACATAGTTCTGGCAGGCAGCTTTGGCCTGATTGTGCTGGCCGCCCTTATCGGCGCGGCAGCCAACAAGAGCATCGACCTGGTGGGTATGATCAAAGACAGTGTGCGTCTGGCGACACCCATCACCTTGGGCATGCTGGCCGGTGTGATGTGTGAGCGTTGTGCCGTCATCAACATCGCTATTGAGGGCATGATGCTCACTGCGGCTGCGATTGGGTACACGGCCTCTCTTTACAGCCAGAATATGTGGGTCGGGCTGCTGGTCGCCGTGCTCAGCGGCGGCGCGATGGCTGCGCTGCACGCCGTGCTGTCCATCCGCTTTATGGTGGACCAGATCATCAGCGGCACAGTGATCAACATCCTGGCCGTGGGCCTAACCGGCTACATCCGGGCTGCTTTCCTGATCGACAACCCCTTCGGCGCGCCTGGTCTGTTCCCCTACGTCTTCCAGAAGACGCCCCTGTGGGACATTCCCATCCTGGGCCCGATTCTGTTCCAGTACCAGCCCATGGTCTATGCAGCTATGATCCTGGTGCCGACCGTATGGTTTGTGCTCTTCCGCACGCCGTGGGGGCTGCGCACCCGTTCGGTGGGCGAGCATCCCCGCGCCGCCGACACGCTGGGCATCAACGTCTTCAGGATACGCTACGTAAACGTCATCCTGGCCGGCTGCATCGCCGGCCTGGGTGGTGCCTGGTTCTCGCTGGAGACGGTGGGCCACTTCGACGACCTGATGACCAACGGGCGTGGCTTTATCGCGCTGGCGGCCATGATCGTCGGCAACTGGAACCCCATCGGCGGTGCGGCGGCCGCCTTGCTCTTCGGCTTTGCCGACGCTTTGAACTTCAAGTTCCAGATCCTGGAAGTGGCCGTGCCCTACCAGTTCATCGGCATGCTGCCCTACATCCTGACCATGGTTGCCGTGGCGGGCGTCATCGGCAAGACGATACCGCCGGCCGCGGATGGCCAGCCATATGTAAAACAGTAGTTCGTAGAGCGTAAAACGCAAGGCGTTAGCGGCGCCGGTCTTGGTACCGGCGCCGTTTTCTTGTCAGTATGTTTGTGGCAAGTGACGCTCCTGCGCGTTCTTTTAAGGATTTCTTAATAAATTGGTGGTAGCATTGGGGTGAGGAGATATATAGCTGATGAATAGTATGCCGAAAACCAAGTGGTTGCTTCCGATTTTGCTGATTGGCCTGGCCGTGGCCACTATTCAGTTGCCGACCGTGGCCTCGGACCCGGTACTGGCCGATGGCCCGCCGACAACGGAGGGGCTTGAAGCGCAAACAGAAGCTAGTGGGCCATTGGCAGTTCCCCCACTGGAGGAGCTGCTGGCCGAGGCGTCGGTCGCTGATGGTGGTGAAACACCGGATGTCACAGCTCAACTCGACACCAGCACCCAAGGCACTTACTGAGGTGACTGGACGGTCATCATGACCGCGTTCCAGGCTGGAACGACCGAGCTAGATCGAAACTACGGCACATTTACTGGGTTGTGGACGGGATACATCGATCGTGTGGCCGCCGCCAGGTGAGCGATAGGGAGTCGTCTTTCCAGTCATCGATACGGCTGAGTCGCGTTTGAGCGAAGCCTGGCATTTCGGCTGCCGCGGCAGCCACCAGAAAGTGTACGAATACTATCAGGCCGGCAAAGCCAGTAATTTTAGCCCTTACACCGCTATGGCTGCCAGCGCCATCATGTCGGCAGGCATTGAGAATTATGGTCTGCCAAACTTTGCGCTCCTCTTGGCTAGGCTGCGAGAAGCTGTGAGTGACGGTCGTTAGGATAATCAAAGTCGATCTCGATTCTGTAGATTTCTGTGAAGGCGCCCTCAGTCAGCGGCGCGTTTTTTTGTTGTCGCTACCGTTTTGTGGTAAATTAGTCCAATGCACTCTAATTTAAACCATCGAGGCACGTGATGGCCTTTTCCGATCTATCCGAATTCATCACCCTGCTTGAAAAGCGGGGACATTTGAAACGCATCAAGACCCGGGTCAGCCCGGAGCTGGAGATCACCGAGATCACCGATCGGGTCAGCAAGGGGCCGCTGGATAAGAACCTGGCGCTCCTCTTTGAGGACGTGGAGGGCTCCGACTTCCCGGTACTGATCAACAGCCTGGGCCATCCCGATCGTATGGCCTGGGCGCTGGGCGTGGACGACCTGGAAGAACTTAATCAGCGGCTGGCGGCTTTGATCGACCTCAAGCTGCCTCAGGGCTTCGGCCCGGCGCTGGCCCGCGCTAACGACCTGCTGGGTGCCCTGCGCGCCGTCGGCCTGCGGCCCAGCATCGTCAAGAAGGCCCCGGTTCAGGAGCGGGTGTACATCGGCGACGACGTGAACCTGGAGAAGTTGCCCATCCTTAAATGTTGGCCCGGGGATGGCGGGCGGTTTGTCACCCTGCCCACCGTCATCAGCCGCGATCCGGTGAGCAATACGCGCAATGTGGGCATGTATCGGTTACAGATTTACGACCGGCGCACGCTGGGTATGCATTGGCAAATTCACAAGGGCGGTGCCGAACATACCCGCGTAGCGCAGGAGACGGGCGTCGAGGGCATCCCGGTGGCGGTCAGCCTGGGCGGCGACCCGGCGGTCATGTGGTGCGGCTCGGCCCCGCTGCCGCCGGGCATCGACGAATTCTTGTTGGCCGGCTGGCTGCGCGGCAAGCCGGTGCAGCTGGCCCGCTGTATCACCCAGCCCATCGAAGCGCCGGCGGATGCCGAGTTCGTCATCGAAGGCTACGTAGACCCCGACGAGCGTGCACCGGAAGGCCCCTTTGGCGATCACACCGGCTATTACACGCCGGTGGACGATTACCCGGTGCTGCACGTAACCGCCATCACCCATCGCCGCCATCCCATCTACCCGACCACCATTGTGGGCATCCCGCCCATGGAGGACTATTGGATGGGCAAGGCCACCGAGCGCCTCTTCCTGCCGCTGATGAAACTCTTTATGGGCGAGATCGTGGACGTCAACATGCCGGCCGAGGGCGTCTTTCACAACCTGGTGCTGGTCAGCATCAAGAAGCGCTTCCCCGGCCACGCGCGCAAGATTATCAACGGCTTGTGGGGCCTGGGTCTCATGATGCTGGCCAAGTGTATCATCGTCTTCGACGCCGACGTGGACGTGCAGGACGTAAGCCGGGCCATGTTCCACGCCTTGAACAACGTGGACTGGGCGCACGACGTGATCATCCAGGAGGGGCCGACTGATGCGCTGGACCACGCCAGCTACCGCTTCGCCTTTGGCGGGAAAATGGGGATCGACGCCACCCGCAAGCTGCCCACCGAGGGCTATTCCCGGGAGTGGCCGGATCTCATCCACATGAGCCCCGAAGTGGTGGCGCGGGTGGACGACATGTGGAAGAAGCTCGGTCTGTGAGAAATTGGAGACTGGAAATTCGAGATTGGTCAGTCTGTCGACTTGCCGATTCGCTGCTTCACTGATTTGGAGAATCCTATGAGCCGAGGCCTAAGAACTGCACTCATCCTGGCTGCCATCGTGCTCTTCTGTTGCTGCGTGGCGGGATTGGGCGGGACATTGCTAGGAACCCGCGTCTTTGGGCGAGCCCTGATCACCAACCCTGACCGGGTCCAGGCGGTCGGGCGCGAGATCGCCGATTACGACGTGCCGTCCGGCTATCAAGAGTTGTTCGCCATGAACATGCTGGGCGTCAAAATAGTGGCCATCGGCCCGGCTGCCCCGGCCGATTTTATGATGATCATGTTAATGCAACTGCCGTCCGGACTGGAGGTGAGCCAGAGTGAGATGGAACGCCAGATCGAGCAGGCCCTGGCGCGCCAGACCGGCCTGGCCCGCGCGGACATGACCGAGGTGGGTGAGGAGGAAGCGCTCATCAAGGGGGAACCGGTCACCTTGATCGTGCGCGAAGGGGTCACGGATGATGGTGAACAGATGCGCCAGGTCACCGGGCTGTTTGAGGGCAAGGACGGTCCTGCGCTCTTGATGGTTGCCGGGGAGGTGGATGCCTGGGATACGGAGATGGTGGACCGTTTCATTGCATCCATTCGATAGTATGCAACCAGCTGCGTTTACCATCCGTGACTTGAAAACCTACGAGGAGTTCTACCAGGTTCACCAGCTGCAACAGACGATTTGGGGCTTTGACGAACCTGGCATCGGCCTGTATCCGCCCTTCCTGTTCACCGCCAGCAAGAACGGAGGCGTGGTGTTGGGCGCTTTCGACCCGGGGGATCAGATGATCGGTTATATCTTCAGCTTCCTGGGTCGCGAGCCGGGTGGGCCCCTGAAGCTCTGCTCGCAGACCATGGGTGTGCGGGCCGAGTGGCGGGACCGGGGGGTGGCGGCGGCTCTCAAGTGGGCGCAGCGCGAGCGGGCTCTGGCCGCGGGGCTGTCGCTTATCACCTGGACCTTTGACCCGCTGGAGAGCGCCAATGCCCGGCTGAACATGCACAGGCTGGGCGCCGTCAGCCGCCGCTACCTGCGCAACATCTACGGTGAGCAATTCGGGGCTCTCAACCAGGGTCTGCCGACCGACCGGCTTGTGGTGGAGTGGTGGATTGCTGGGCGAAGGGTTGAGGGTAGGGCTAAGGCTAAGATTGAAGCTGAGGCTGAGGTTGAGCAGAGGTCTGCAATATTCGAGACTGAGGAACAGGGCGCCCCTCGTCGGGTGACCACTTTTCACGCCGATCTAGAGGCGCCCTGTCTGTCTCTAGAGGTACCGGCTGATATCCAGCACCTTAAGCGGGCCGATATGTCGTTGGCGCTCGACTGGCGGCTGCGCGTTCGGGAGGCTTTTGAAACATATTATGAGCGGGACTATTCTGTCACCGACTTGGTAACGAAAGGCGCCGGCCAGGCCCGGCGTAACCTTTACATTCTCTCGCGGTTGACAGAGGATCTGCGAGCTTGGATTGGGATGGATTAAACCGCGTGGCAGATGCAGCAAGGGCTAACCAGCCCCCAGGGGAATTGATTGGGGTCACGGTCCGCGCCTTTGATATGAATGATTGGGAGGACGTGGCCAATTTGTGGCAGCAGCCGCAGGTAGTATGGGGTACGCGCCAACTGCCGTACCAATCGCTTGACGACTTGCGAAAACGGTTGGAGAACCCACCCGAGCGCTTTCATCGACTGGTGGCTGTTACTGAACATGGCCGCGTGATCGGGGAGCTGAGTCTAAGGGTGGGGGACGGTCGGATCGCCCACCTCGGCCACATAGGCATGATGGTCCACCCTGAGTTTCATAACCAGGGAGTTGGTTCGGCGCTGATGGAGGCCGCCATCGACCTGGCTGATAACTGGCTGAACCTAACGCGGCTCGACCTGGAAGTTTACATCGACAACGCGGCCGCCATTCACCTGTATGAGAAGTTCGGTTTTGAGATTGAAGGTACCTTGCGACGATACGTGTTTCGCGATGGTGAGTACGTGGATGTTTATATGATGGCGCGAGTCAGAGAATGAGCAGGTTACGCACCTTTCTTGATATGGTCCGTTTTGAACATACCATCTTCGCTCTGCCCTTTGCCTACCTGGGCATGCTGCTGGCAGCGAATTACCCTCCCATGGGGGGGGGATTCAGGCTGCCAACCTTTCACCAGTTTATCTGGATCTCGATAGCCATGGCTGCCGCCCGCACCTTTGCCTTCGCCGTCAACCGCTACGCCGATCGCTACTACGATGCCCGCAACCCGCGCACGGCGAATCGTCCCATCCCCACCGGCCGTCTCTCGCCGGGGGCGACCTTGGGCTACGGGGTGGTGGCATTGGCTGTGTTGATCATTGCCGCCTGGCAACTCAACGAACTGACCCTCAAGCTGCTGCCAGGTGCGGTCATTCTCCTGGCGAGCTACTCGTACACCAAGCGCTATACCTGGCTCAGTCATTGGGTGCTGGGCGCTACCGACGGGCTGGCGCCGGCCGGAGCCTGGGTGGCTGTGCGTGCTGCGGTGGACCCGCCGGCCTGGCTGCTGTGGCTGGCCGTGACCTTCTGGATCGCCGGCTTCGATCTGATTTATGCCTGCCAGGACACCGAGTTCGACCGGAATGAGGGATTGCGGTCGGTGCCGGCTCGTTTTGGAAACGCGGTGGCGTTGCGCCTGGCTCAAGTCAATCACGTGCTGACTGTAGCCCTTTTGGCCGCGGTAGGTGGCGTGATGGGGCTGGGCTGGGTCTATTGGCTGGGCCTGGCAGCGGTCGCCGGGTTGTTGGTCTACGAGCACTCCCTGGTCTCACCCAACGATTTGTCGCGGGTGAACCTGGCCTTCTTCAACATCAACGGCTACATTGCCATCACTATCTTTGCCACCACCTTGGTGGCCCTATACGTGGGGTGAGGGACGTGATCCAGATTAAAGAGCTTACCTTCACCTATCCAGGCGGAGCCACCATCTTTGAGGCATTTTCGTGGAGAGTCGAACGAGGCGACGCGTGGGCCATCATCGGGCCAAGCGGCTGCGGTAAGTCGACTTTGCTCTATCTGCTGGCTGGGCTACGCCAACCGACCGCCGGCCAGGTGCTGATCGACGGACAACCGCTGACCCGTCCCCGTCCCCGCACCGGGTTGATTCTGCAGGATTATGGCTTGCTGCCCTGGGCGACGGTGTGGGACAATGCTGCGCTAGGACTGCGCATCCGCAGCTTCTATGGGCCGGATGGCGTGCATACCCCCTCCGACGAGAAGTTCGACGACAAAGGGACGCGGGTGGATTACTGGCTCAGGCGATTGGGCATTGACCACGTGGCCCATCAGTATCCTCAGCAAATCAGCGGCGGGCAGCGCCAGCGGGCGGCCATTGCCCGCACCCTGGTTTTGCGGCCCGATCTGCTGCTGATGGATGAGCCCTTTGGCGCCCTGGATGCGCTGACCCGCGAAGATCTACAGAACCTCACCCTGGAACTGCGTGCCGAGCAACACCTGACCAGCGTCATCGTCACCCACAACATCGAAGAGGCGGTGTTCATGGGCGAGAAGATCTTGGTGCTTGGCCGGCCTCCCAATCGAGAGGCGGTCGTCGTCTACAACCCAGAGGCCGGGGGTGTCGGCTATCGTCAACGCGACAGCTTCTTCGCCCGCTGCAACGAATTGCGCGAGTTGATGGGAGAAGATGCCCGTGAAATGGCGTGACGCGGCGTTGGGCTTCGTGGCGACGTTGATTATCTGGCAGTTGCTGTCGCTGCTCATCAACCGCCCGGTCTTCCCTCCACCGACGAAGGTGTTGGTCGTCTTCGCCCAGCAGATCACGGGTGACTTGGGGCGTCACACCCTGGTCAGTGCCGGCCGGGTGGTGGCGGCTATCATCTTGGCCGTGCTGGTGGCCGTTCCCGCCGGGCTGGGCCTGGGGCAGATTCGCACCCTCAACCGGGTCTTCTCGCCACTCATCTACATCGTCCATCCCATCCCCAAGATTGTGTTCCTGCCCGTCATCTTGGTGCTCCTCGGCTCTGGCGACGGGAGCAAGGTCTTTCTGATTGCTTTAATTCTCTTCTTCCAGATTCTGGTCGTGGTGCGTGACGAGGCGGCTGACCTGCGCCCGGAGCTTATTCTTTCGGTACGCTCGATTGGCGCAGGACGCCGGGCGCTCTTTCGCTATGTCTATCTGCCGGCCTCCTTGCCGGCGGTGTTGACCGCGTTGCGGATCAGCGTGGGCACGGCGGTGGCCGTCCTCTTCATCGCCGAGACTTACGCTACCACCTCAGGCCTGGGCTACTACATCATCGTCGAAAGCTGGGGCGCACTGCGCTATGCACAGATGTACGCTGGCGTGCTGGCCATGAGCTTGCTGGGTCTGGCCTTGTATTTTGCGGTGGACGGGCTTGACCGGCGACTCTGTCCCTGGCGCGAGGCTGGCTGATGGGAGAAAAGTGATGAATCCATCTAAATGTCTGGTGGTCGGCATATCGGGTGCCAGTGGTGCCGTGTTGGGGGTGCGCTTGCTGCAGGTACTGGCGGGGATTGACACGGTAGAGACGCACCTGGTCATCAGCCCGGCAGGACGCATCACCATCAGCGACGAAACTGACCACTCCCTGAAAGACGTGGAGGCTCTGGCCGACGTTGTTTACAAACCCCAAGACGTGGGTGCTGCCATCGCCAGCGGTTCGTTTCATATCGATGGCATGGTCGTCATACCGTGTAGTATCAAGACGCTCAGCGGCGTGGCCAATTGCTACGCGGGCGACCTTCTCTCCCGCGCCGCCGACGTGACGCTGAAAGAGGGCCGCCCCCTGCTGCTGGTGGTGCGCGAAACACCGCTGCACCTGGGCCATCTACGGCTGATGGTGCAGGCGTCCGAGATGGGAGCAATCATCTTTCCACCAGTGCCCGCCTTCTACGCGCGTCTGTCGTCGGTTGACGAGATGGTGGATAACACGGTCGGACGCGTCCTGGCTCGCTTGGGGGTTGACAATGAGTTGTATACTCGCTGGCAAGGGTTAGGGGAAAGCTAAGGTCGTCGTGACAACCGGAGAATCACAACACACTTAACCTCAGCACTTCGCCAGTTCGCGGTCATTGCCTGCGAGCCACTAATGACGGCAAACTGCGTCCATACAAAAAGCCTCGCGGCCAGAATGGCGCGAGGCTTTGTTGCTCGATAGCCGGACGTACTGGCTTGCCCAAGGATTCAGACTGGGGGTCTAGGATTCGAACCTAGGCTTACGGATCCAGAGTCCGCTGTCCTACCGCTAGACGAACCCCCACCGGACACGACAGTCTATCCACACTATCTTAAGGCGATTATAGCCTGACTTTTCTTGATTGACAAATCAGCTAGGCAGGTTGTGGTTGACAGCAAGGCAAAGTTAGGGTAGAATGGGTGCAGTTAATTTTTTCTCTTGATTAATTAATTAAACCTCGATTGCATCAGCTACTCAATGGGGAGGTAGACAGTTGCTCCCCCACCCATCTTTCGCAGGCAGTAACATCAGCAACGTCAAAGCGCATAACCTGCAGGCTATCTTGCGGACTCTCCTCCATTGGGGTGTCGTTTCTCGTGTGAGGATAGCCCAACTGACCGGCTTGTCCACAACCACGATCACCAACTTGGTGGCTGAATTGTTGGATCAGGGAATCGTCGTCGAGGATGGCCGGGAGCTGAGTC
>Ga0209536_100005664_pt1 | contig 19339 bp, 13 predicted proteins | sample DeeMarSeWOR28_12_FD_187461 | JGI IMG/M metagenome (GOLD analysis project Ga0209536, IMG submission 187461) | Marine sediment microbial communities from White Oak River estuary, North Carolina - WOR-2-8_12 (SPAdes) (version 2) | ecosystem: Environmental > Aquatic > Marine > Intertidal zone >...
CGGCTTGAAGGGGGCTGTCAGGTGCCCATAGGGGCCTTTGCGGAAGTAAATAACGGCCAGGTTGAATTGACCGGCCTGGTTGCCTCAGTTGACGGCAAGCAGGTTCTGAAGGATTCAGTCTCAGGCCCGGAAGACAAAGCACAGGACTTGGGAACCCAGCTGGCTAATAAGCTTCTCGATATGGGCGGCCGGGAGATCCTTGCTGAAGTATACGGCCAGGAATGAGTCAGGAACAGCAAGATAATAACCGGGATAAGAGCAGCAGCACACCGGAGATAAAAGCCAAAGAAAAGCGTACTCCTCCAATGGTATATCTCGTGGGAGCCGGTCCCGGCGACCCCGGTCTTATCACTATTCGCGGCAAGCATCTGCTGGAGCGGGCCGAGGTCTTGATTTACGATTATCTGGCCAGCAAGAAACTTCTCAAATATGTGCCCAGGGACGCTGAGTTCATTTACGCCGGCAAACGGGGTGGGGTCAAGCATACCCATACCCAGGATGAAATAAACCAGATGCTTGTTGACCGGGCCAGGTCCGGCAAAAAGGTTGTCAGGTTGAAGGGCGGTGATCCATTTATTTTCGGTCGTGGAGGAGAAGAGATCGAGGAACTCGTGAAAGCCGGTATACCCTTTGAAGTGGTGCCCGGAGTAACATCGGCAACTGCCGCGGCAACCTATGCCGGCATCCCGATCACCCACAGGCAATACACCTCGACCGTCGCTTTTGTAACCGGCCACGAAGACCCGACTAAACCGGGCAGCAATATTGCCTGGGACAAAATCGCAACCGGAGTTGGGACCATTGTCATATACATGGGCATTAAGAATCTGCAGGCCATCACGGAAAAGGTGATCAAGTACGGGCGTGACCCGCACACACCCGTAGCCGTCGTGCGCTGGGCCTCCACTTCAGAGCAGCGAACAGTTGTCGGCAACCTTGAAAATATTGCCGAGGTAGTGAGAAAAAATAACATTAAGCCGCCATCGCTCGTTGTAATTGGAGAAGTCGTTAATCTGAGGGACACCATCAACTGGTATGAAAAAAGACCGCTGTTCAGCAAGCGGGTGGTAGTTACCCGTACTCGTGATCAGGCCAGTGAGCTCATTAATATCCTGGAGAATTACGGGGCAGAATGCCTTGAATTTCCAACCATCTCGCTTGAACCGGTGCCATCATATGAAATTTTGGATCAGGCTCTGGCAGAAATAGAGACCTACCATTGGCTCCTGTTTACCTCAATCAATGCCGTTTATTTCTTTTTCAAACGTTTGTTTGCTGTGGGCAGGGATGTTCGGGACCTCAAGGGTCCGAAGATAGCGGCAGTCGGCAGGGTAACGGCAGAAGCCCTGGTCAGCAGGGGAATAAAACCTGACCTGCTGCCGGAAGAATTTACCGGTGACGGCCTGGCAGAAATCCTTATCAAAACAGGCGTCAGCGGTTTACGCATCCTAATTCCCAGGGCTTTGAAGGCCCGGGAAAGTCTGCCGGGTGCTCTGGACAGTGCCGGTGCCGAGGTCACTGTTGCCCCTGTGTACCAGAACGTATTGCCCAAGAGCAGCGCCGGTGAAAAGCTTAAAGAAGATCTCCTTCGGGCTTTGCAGGAAAAAAGTGTGGATATGGTGACATTCACCAGTTCATCAACTGTAAAGAATTTTGTAACTCTTCTGGATATAGGCAGCCCGGATGAGATGCAGAAGCTCATGGCAGGGGTTGCGGTGGCAACAATTGGGCCGATAACAGCTAAAACCGCTGAACAGTTTGGCTTGCATGTCGATGTGCAACCTGAAGAATATACTATACCTGATCTGGTCGACAGTATCGTAAAGCATTTCACTTCGCAGCGATGAGGTCGGGACCCGGAAACCCGGAATGTAAGGAGTATACGCCATAAGGCCGGCATTATATCAAAGCACTAAATTTTACATGATTAAAGAAGCAAAGCAATCAGGACCAGGAATCATCCCATCTACCTATCAAACTTTATCATCTTTTGAAAAGTCACTCCTTCACCTTGCCTCCATAATTTATGAGCCGGTCAACCGCTCGACTTTTGTTAACTGTCTGCGCCGGGCCAGAATAACGGGCCCTAAAGGTGAATGGCTCACTTCAGCCACTATCAGCCCATATATCCAAAAAATGCAGGGATTTGGGCTGCTGGACAACAACTGCCGCTGCCCGGATTGGCTTGTTGAACTAGCAAGCAGGGATGCGGTTACAGCTGGAAATTTCAGGAATATGGCCGAGGCTGTCCAGGGAGAGATCCCTTTTTCGCAATACCAGTCTAAATGGCCGCAGCGCTGTCTGCGTGCCATGCGGGAATACCGCATCGGTTTGTACACCAGGGACATGGTGCACATGGAAAATACGCATCTTCTCCTGCAGAAACAGTGTGAAGATGAAGTTGTAAAACTTTTTCCAGCTGTGCAATGCTGCAACAACCCGTTTGATGATAACTGGTTACGGACACTGCCGCCCTCATTGCAGTTTCATATACTGAGTCAGATGATGAATTATTCCCTGTATTACCAGGCCCTTCTTGAAAAACCATTTTTCTACCTGAGAAGCGAGGAAACACTGCAGTCAATCCCGGTTGAAGAGAGGCTGCCGTTTCTCCGCCTGCTTGCAAGTTTTCTCCTGTGGCGCGGCAACCTGACAGAGGTTAAAAAACTTACCCTGGATAATCCTGAATCGTTTGTTGCCAGCGGCATAAAAGGCTGTATTAACTTTATGCAGGGGAACAATGAACAGGCCCTGGTGCAGTTTGAGAGAGACTTGCAGCAGTTGAAGAAGATCGGGTCCAGAAGGAGGATATTTTTTCCCAGTATGACAGGGCTCTTTTTTATCCTGGCATTGTTAAAAACAGGAGATATAAGCTCTTTCGGCAGGATCCGCAAATTCATTGATACGGTCCGAACGCAGCAGTCAGGCAGTATTCTCTTAGGCGCATATGAAATGCTGGGTCATTTTCTCACCGCCCTTGAAAGCGGCAGGGCCGACCTTGCCCCTGACCCCAATACCCTAGAGGCAAACAGCATTACTGTTTTATTTGGGGCTCTTATGCGGTTCTGGCTGGGCGGCAGCCTGCATGAACCGGATACCGGGGCGGAGGGGCATGATCCCCTTAAGCTGCTTTGGAGCAGGGCCCGGGAAAGCGGATTCCAGTGGATTGCCATGGTATTTGCCGAACTCATCGGCCAGGTCGAACAGGATCAGAAGCTGCTGGATTATGCTGCAGAGATTCGTGAAAAAACCGAGATGGCATCCGTTGCCGATGTAATAGTTCTGGAAGAACCCTGGAAGCGGCGGTTAAAGGCGCTGCTTTCTGTCACCGGTGATTCTGTATTGCTGCAGGAAAAAACCACGGGCAGCTCCCGCATGATCTGGCTGGTCGGGTATCAAAACGGTTTGATCTCCATATCGCCCAGGGAACAGAGGTTTGGGCCAGACACCGGCTGGAGCAAAGGCAGGCCGGTTGCACTTTCACGGTTATATTCCGGCCGGAAACTTGACTATATGACCGATTTTGACCGCAGGATCTGCAACACGTTGAAACGCGAGCAGAGCAACCAAAGCACGACCTACAGCTTTGAACTCCAGCAGACCCTGCCGGCACTGGTGGGCCACCCTCTGCTTTTCCTCAAGGAATCCCCGGATATTTCTGTAGAGTTTGTCAAGGGTGAACCGGAGCTGCTTGTTGAAAAAATTGATGATCAGCTGCTTATCAAGCTATTAAAGAACTTTTCTGCCGAAGGCATCTCGGTTATCCGGGAAACACCCACCCGTTTCAAAATTATTGAGGTTACTAAAAAACATAAGGATATTGCCCGGATAATATCGGGTAATGGCTTGAAAGTCCCGGCAACCAAAAGTAAAGAGTTTATGGCCGCTGTGGGCAATCTTTCTTCTTTCATGACCGTGCATTCAGCCATTCCCGTTGACAATGCGGCCATTAAAACATTGGACGGCAAAACGGACCCCTTGAAAGGGGTTGCAGCCAGTCAACAGATTTATATCCAGCTTACCCCCCTGGGGGAAGGATTTAAATTATCCATGTTTGTCAAGCCTTTTGGTCCGAAAGGGCCATATTTAAAACCGGGATATGGTGCCGAAAATGTTATGGCTGAAGTTGACGGCCAGAGGCTTCAGATCAGAAGGGATCTGGTCCGCGAAGAGGAAAAGGCACGGCAGATTGAGAAAGCATGCCCGACCCTGGACGAACTTGATGAAACAGGCCGGGAATGGCTTCTGCAGGAGACGGATATCTGTCTGAATGTTCTGCTGGAGCTTCGGGAAGTTATGGATAAGGTGACGGTTGAATGGCCCGAAGGAGAACGGATTGCAGTGCGGCAGCTCGCCTCTCTGGATAAACTCAGTCTGAAGCTGCGCAGAGTGAAGGGAAGCAGGGGGCTTGCATGGTTTGCAATGAGCGGCTCCCTCTTAATTGATGAGGCCCTTGTTGTAGATATGCAAAAACTTGTGGAGCTGGGACGCAGGAATCCTGGAAGGTTTTTGCCGTTAGGCAATGGGGAGTTTCTTGCCCTGACAGAAGAGTTCCGCCGACGTCTTGATGATTTTTCTTATATTGCTGAATTGCCGGCCAGGCAGGATGATGCTGACCGTACATTGCGGGTGCATCCTCTGGCCGCCATGACCCTGGAAAACATGGTCCAGGATATGGGAAACCTGGAAGTCGATGCCGAATGGACGGAGCAACTGCAGTTGATCAGGGAGGCACAACTGCTTGATCCCAAGGTGCCCTCGACGCTGCAGGCTGATTTGCGGGATTACCAGGTCGAGGGCTACAAATGGCTTTCAAAGTTAGCGCACTGGGGCGGAGGAGCCTGTCTGGCGGATGATATGGGGCTGGGCAAAACACTGCAGGCCCTGGCAGTCATTCTTGAAAAGACATGTAATGGCCCATCACTCGTCGTTGCACCAACCTCGGTTTGCATGAACTGGCTGCAGGAGGCAAACCGTTTTGCCCCGACCCTGAATATACATCTGCTGGGGAACAGGAAGAGGAGGAAGCTGGTCCATTCCCTGGGGGAGTTTGATGTACTGGTGACAAGTTATACCCTTCTGCAGCAGGAGGTAAAGCTCCTTGCCGGTATGGACTGGCAGGTTATTGTCCTTGATGAGGCACAGGCCATAAAAAATATGGAAACCAAGCGTTCACGCGCGGCAATGTCTCTCACCGGGAGATTTAAGCTCCTGACCACCGGGACCCCGATTGAAAACAATCTCGGCGAGTTATGGAACCTCTTTAATTTCATTATACCCGGCCTTCTTGGTTCATTGGAAAGTTTTAATCAGCGTTTCGGTATCCCCATCGAACGTTATGGCGACCAGGCAGCCAGGAAAAAGCTGCGCAAACTCATTCGGCCTTTTATTTTGCGGCGCCTCAAGGCTCAAGTATTAGAGGAGCTGCCGTCACGCACGGAAATTACGCTGCAGGTGGAATTAAATGATGAGGAGCTTGCATTTTATGAGGCTGTGCGCCGCCAGGCCCTTGAAAACATTGCGTTTGATAACAATATTTCTGTCGGCCCTGGCAGAGGAAAAACCGAGCCCACGGTTTCAACACGAAAAAATAATGGCAAAATATATACTGTAAAGATACTTGCCGAGATTATGAAACTGCGACGGGCCTGTTGCAACCCGAAGCTGGTTATGCCTGAAACTGAAATTGGAAGTTCAAAACTTCTTCTTTTTGAGAAGGTGGTTGATGAATTGCTGGAAAACAGGCATAAGGCCCTTGTCTTCAGCCAATTTGTCGGTCATCTGCAGATTATCCGCTCATTCCTGGATGAAAAAAAGATAGAGTACCGTTATCTCGATGGGGCAACGCCTGTGAAAAAGCGGGAAAAGGAAGTGGCGGCCTTTCAGGCAGGCCAGGGTGATTTATTCCTCATCAGCCTCAAAGCCGGCGGCCTGGGTCTCAACCTGACTGCTGCAGATTATGTTATTCACATGGATCCATGGTGGAATCCGGCAGTGGAGGACCAGGCATCGGACCGGGCGCACAGGATCGGCCAGGTTCATCCTGTTACTATTTACCGCCTTATTGCCAAACACACCATTGAAGAAAAGATCGTCAGGCTGCACCAGGAAAAAAGGGACCTGGCAAACAGTCTGCTTGCAGGTACAGAATTAAGCCGTAAAATTTCAGTTGAGGAGCTGCTGAATCTGATTCGGGAAGAGTAAGGAAAGAAGGGTTCGAGGGGTAGAGGTTTCAAGGGGCCGAGTGAAAACTGTTATTAATAATTATAGCTTTTTTTATGTCACTATGCCTTGTTGACAGCTTTACTCTTTTAGGTTTTATAGTTGAACCCTTGAAACCTAGGTCCCTTGAATCCTTAAAATAAACTTTAGTTCACTTGTAACTTTAGGCACTTCTAACTTACTTATATCCCATGTCCACACTCTACCTTATCCGCCACGGTATCACTTCAGCCAACAAGGAAAACCGCTTCGCCGGCAGAAGCCACGAAGAACTTCATACAGAAGGCATAGAGCAGATTTGCCGGGTGGGGGAGCGCTTGCACAATGAAAAAATTGTTGCAGTATACTGCGGTCCGGCAAAACGGACCGTGCAGTCAGCAGAAATACTTGGTTCGCAACTCGATATTCCGGTCTTCACCCTTGCAGGGTTAGACGAAATTTATATTCCGCACTGGGAAGGACTGACCAAGGAGGAGATCAGGCAGCACTATGTCACGCAATATCCTACCTGGCTTTCTACCCCGCAAACATTTAATCTGCCAGGATGTGAAACCCTGGACCAGGTGCAAAAAAGGGCGGTTGAGGCAGTACACCGGATCATGTCAGGAGCGCAGAACCAAAATTTCCTGCTGGTGAGCCATCTTATTGTTCTGCGCTGCCTCGTTCTTTATTTTCAGGGACTGGCGATGGAGAATTTCAGATCAATAAGGATCGACAATGGTTCCATCCTCAGAGTGTCAGAGACGGAGAAGAACAGGACGTCGGTTACTGCCCTTTAGGATCTGGATTCGACTGATAGATTTAGAGTTTTGGCTTGCGTCTGTGTTTGACAGGCAGAATTCCCAGCTGTTCCCGGTACTTTGCTACGGTGCGACGGGCAACCTTAATGTTCTTCTGGGAAAGGGCCATGGAGATAGCATTGTCAGTCAGCGGTTTATCTGGATTTTCGTCTTTAATCATATTTTTTATTCGCTGCCTGATGCTCTCAGCTGCAAGGGCTTCCCCGTCTAACTGCTGAATGGCGGTGGAAAAGAAGTATTTGAGTTCAAAAATCCCCTGCGGCGTATGAATGTACTTGTTGGTGGTCACACGACTGACCGTTGATTCATGCATTTCAATATCTTCAGCCACATCACGCAACACAAGAGGCTTCAACTGCTGGACGCCCTTTTCAAAAAAGTCCTTCTGGAATTTGAGCAGGCTTTCGACTACTTTATAAATGGTGCGCTGTCGCTGCTGCATGCTTTTGATAAGCCAGACCGCGTCCCGAAGTTTTTCTTTGATATAGGCCTTGGTCTCTGCAGATGCACTTGTGTCACCGTCAACAATCTGCTCGTAGGCCGAAGAAATTTTTAAGCGGGGCAGCCCCTCGTCGTTTAAAACAATAAGGTACTCATCCCCCACCTTGTGGACAAAGACATCCGGGATAACATAGTGGACATCACGTTCAGTGTATTGTTCTCCTGGAAAGGGATTGAGCCCGGTGATAACTTCAATGGCATCCTGAACTTCCTTTATCGGAGTCTTGGTCGCCCTGGCAATGTCACCATAATTCTTCAGTTCCAGGCTGTGCAGGTGATTTTTGATGATTTCCGCTGCCAGGGAATCTTCAAGATCAAGCCGTTTCAGCTGCAGCAGCAGTGACTCCTGGACATCGATGGCTGCCACGCCGGGCGGGTCCATTTCCTGAATAATTGCAATGGCACGTTTTGCTGTTTCTTCGTCGCAGCCAATTTCCCGTGTGATATCTTCAACGGTTAAAACAAGAAAACCGTGCTGGTTCAAATTGCCGATGACGAAAAGACCGGCTTCCTTGAGTTCTTTACTCAGTTCAGCATGCGATAGCTGCCACTGGAGATGGGACTGGAGATTTGTCTCCTTGGTGAGAAAGTCAATCTGGGTTAAACGGTTGCGTTCAGGAGTTTCCTTGGAAAATGAAAAACCGGCATCATAATAATTGGCATAATCATCTTCCCAGTTAATTTCCTGCATGGAGGATATATCGTCCATATTGACTTCACCGGTTTTTTCCGGTTCAGGCACATTCGGGAGTTCTTCTGTAGCGGAAAGTGAGTTCTGGCTGATTTCATAATCAGCATCACCCGGGCCTATCTCTTCAAGGAGCGGGTTCTGTTCAATTTCCTGACGGATTGTATCAGCCAGTTCAAGCCTGGAAAGCTGCAACAGTTTGATAGCCTGCTGGAGCTGGGGGGTCATCAGCAGTTGCTGGGTTAGCTTGAGCTGTTGTTTTAAAGCAAGAGACATACCCTGTGGCCGCCTTTTTTCTGAATCCGAACTTGTTTAAAATCTACTGTTTTTATTGGGAAAATATTTTTTCTAAAATTTTTTTTTATCACTTGCTGCAAAAAGAAAATGGCTGGTACTTTTTTTGCATACAAGCCCATTATATCATATTACGAAATTTTCTCCCAAGTAGATTTTTCTCGCTTCTTCATTTTTGACTATTTCCCCGGCGTTGCCGCTGGTGAGAATCCTGCCATTGTTGATTATATAGGCATAATCACAGACTGACAGTGTTTCACGTACATTATGGTCTGAAATAAGGATTCCCAGTCCTTTGTTCTTGAGATCAATGATTATCTGCTGCAGGTCCGCAACTGAAAGCGGGTCGATGCCGGCAAATGGTTCATCAAGTAAAATGAAACGCGGCTTAATGGCCAGAGCCCGCATGATCTCAACGCGTCTCCTCTCGCCACCGGAAAGGGTATTGGCCCTGTTGCCTGCAAGTGCCTGAATTTTCATGTCCTCCAGAAGGCCGGTGATCCTGTAGTTGATTTCATCCTCCTCCAGGCCCAGGGGTTCAAGAACGATCCTGATATTTTCCTCCACGGTGAGTTTTTTGAATACAGACGGTTCCTGGGCAAGATAGGAAATTCCCCTTTTCGCCCGTTTGTGGATAGGCAGCCCTGTGATATCCTTATCATCCAGGAGCACGCTGCCTGATTTGGGCCTTACAAAGCCGGCAATCATATAAAATGTTGTGGTTTTGCCGGCACCGTTGGGACCAAGCAGACCGACAACACTTCCGTTCTCAACCTGCAGGCTGACTCCGTCAACCACCCTGCGATTATGGTATTGTTTTGCCAGTTCTCTGGCTTCCAAAAGTGCCATCTTATCTCCAGCTGCAAGAGCTTTATAGAATCCCGGTGGTTCTCAATATTATTTGTTATCCTGTGAAGACGGATAGATAAAAGCCTTCACCCGTTCACCTTCGCGTGTGCTTCTCTCCACGACGCTTTTGCCCTCATTCAGGTAAAGAATGATTTTTTCACCGCTGACCATATTCTGGTCCTGCCAGGCTTTGGCATTTCCGGCAAGAATGACAACCCTGTCATCGGCATTGAAATCCATGGTATCTCCGGCGGCAACCCAACCCCCCTGAACAATTTTAACATTACCTGTTGCCAGGATTTTTTCAATTTTCTGGGGCTTGGCTGCAGCAGTTTCTGTAGAAATATCCGGCCGGGGGACGGTCTTGGCATAAAGCACTGTCATCTCGTCAGCATTGATGGTGAGGTTGTCCTGATTAGCCTTGACATTGCCGGAGAATAAAATGGTGCCGTCCGCCTGGGATGTTTCCATGCGGTCCGCCTCAATCTGGATTGGTATGGTCGGGTTCAGTCCCTGCTGGCTCCAGGCCCCGGGGATCCAGAAGAAAGAGAAAACAAGGATTATAAGAAGAGTTAAGAGCCGCATGCAGGTGATCCAATTTTTATTATACGTGGTTATATAATATGACATTCCTTCCGAAAGATTATCCATAGCAGCTTTGAGCATACTTTTTGTTGAAGAGATTGTAAAGTGTCTGCAGGTATGGCTGACAGTAAAGATGCCTTTACATAACACCAAGGAATCATTAAGATGGTTGGCTGATAATGAACATGAGAAGCGGGCATTTATTCCCTGCAGGTTATACTGCCCGCGGATGAGACTGCGGCGGGTTGCAAACCGGAACATAACAGTTCCGGATTAAACGGTGAGTACAATGAAAGAATCCATTGAAAAGGCAAAGATTTTAATTGAATCCCTGCCCTATATCAGGGAATTCTACAATAAGACTGTGGTGATCAAATACGGTGGTCATGCCATGGTGGACGAGGAATTGAAAAAAAACTTCGCCCTGGATATTATCCTGATGAAATATATCGGTATAAATCCGGTAATCGTCCACGGTGGCGGCCCCCAGATCAACAAGGTCCTTGATAAGATGCAGATAAAGCCCAGTTATGTTGAGGGCATGCGGATCACCGATACCGAGACCATGGATGTTGTGGAAATGGTTCTGGTAGGCAAGGTCAACAAGGAAATTGTCGGACTGATCAACCATCACGGTGGCAAGGCGGTAGGGTTGTCCGGCAGGGATGGCGACCTGATCAGGGCCAGGAAGATGACAATACAGAAAAACCAGGCCACAGATGCCCCTTCCGAGTTGATTGATCTTGGCCGGGTGGGGGAGGTGACCCAGGTCAACCCCCACATCCTGCAGACAATCGAGGTGCAGGATTTTATCCCTGTTATTGCGCCGGTGGGCGTTGGCGATGACAATTATTCATATAACATCAATGCTGACCTGGTTGCGGGCGCAGTGGCGGCCCATCTTAAGGCGGCAAAGCTGATCCTGCTGACGGATGTGGAGGGGGTCCTTGACAGGGATTCCAAGCTGATAAAGTCATTAAGCAGTCATGAAGCGGACGCGCTTCTGGCATCAGGCGGTATTGCGGGCGGCATGATTCCTAAGGTTAAATGCTGCCAGAGGGCTCTTGCCGCCGGGGTTACCAAGGCCCATATCATTGATGGACGGGTGGAGCATGCAATACTGCTGGAAATGTTCACCCATGAGGGGATCGGCACGGAGATCGTGTTATGAGTGACGAGAACAGCAGCTGGATTGAAAGGAGCAATAAGGTGTTTTTAGCAACGTACAGCAGGTTTCCTTCCGTTCTTGTTAAAGGACAGGGGTGTGTGCTTGAAGATGCTGATGGCCGGAAGTATCTTGATTTTCTTGCAGGGATAGCTGTGTGCAGCCTGGGGCACTGCCATCCGGAGGTTACCAGAGCGATCTGCGAGCAGGCTTCCAGACTGGTCCATGTTTCAAATCTCTTTCACACCCAACCCCAAACTGAACTTGCCGAACTCCTGGTGGCACATTCTTTTGCTGACCGCGTTTTTTTTGGTAACAGCGGGGCAGAGGCTAATGAAGCGGCTATAAAACTGGCGCGTAAATACAGTGGAGAGGGGCGGTTCGAGATCATATCCCTTGCCGGTTCCTTCCACGGGCGGACTCTGGCGACAGTGGCGGCGACCGGACAGCCGAAATTCCACCATGGTTTTGAACCGCTGCCCGCCGGTTTTCTGCATGCAGAGTTTGGCGATATCGCCGGACTGGAAAAGCTTGTTTCGCCGCGAAGCTGCGCAATTCTGTGCGAACCGCTGCAGGGAGAAAGCGGGGTGCGGCCACTGCCAAAAGAATATCTGGCAACAATTCGCCGACTCTGTGATGAAAAGGGACTACTGCTTATTTTTGATGAGGTGCAGACAGGTATCGGCAGGACAGGCACCCTTTTTGCTTATGAACAGCTTGGTGTGGTGCCGGATATACTTACATCGGCCAAGGCCCTGGCCAATGGCCTGCCCATTGGAGCCATGCTGACCACAGAGAAAATTGGTGCGTCTTTTACCGCCGGGTCCCATGCCTCGACATTCGGGGGCAACCCGGTATCGGCTGCTGCAGCTGTGGCCACCATGAAAGTTATGCTGGCAGAGGGTTTTCTTGCCGGGGTGCGTAAAAAAGGTGATTACCTGGCTGAAAAGCTTACCGGACTGGCAGCAAAATACCCGAAATTTGCTAACGGACAGCGGGGTCTGGGTTTGATCCAGGGCCTGATTCTGACCCAGGCCGGGATAGAACAGGGCCAAGCCATAGTGCAGAAGCTTTTTGAGAGGGGGGTGCTCATCAACTTTGCCGGCAATGCGGTACTGCGCTTTATTCCGCCCCTGGTGGTCAGCCTGGATGAGATTGATGACCTTATCAGGGAACTCGACAGGGTATTATCCGAACTTCCCTGACTTTTAATCTATCCGCCCTTTTTGATTGCCAATACTGGCAGGTGTTGCCGCAAAAAACATATTGATATAATTTCCATTTGCGGTTAAAAAACTCTTAAAAACAACTGCTATCCAGCAAATTTTTTAAATTGGCTCAATTTGCCCGTCTTTTGTATGCACCAGTCAAGCGGGGATTGGGCCTTAACTATTTCTGAGAGTAGGACCATGGCAACACATTTATTACGGCTCAGTGACTTCTCCAAGGAAGAGCTGTTTGCTTATATTGACAGGGCGATTGTCCTGAAGCAGGAAGCTGCAGCCTCCATACGTCATACGCAGCTGAACGGTAAAACCATTGCCCTGATTTTTGAAAAGGCTTCCACCAGGACCAGGGTTTCATTTGAGGCAGCCATGTATGGCATGGGCGGTCAGGTAATTTTTCTTTCGGCAAAAGAAACGCAGCTTGCCAGAAGTGAACCGTTGCAGGATACGGCCCTGGTGATGTCACGTTATGTGGACGGTCTGGTAGTCCGTACTTTCGGCCAGGAAGTGGTAGAGGAGCTTGCCCGCTTCGCGACGATCCCGGTGATTAATGCCCTGACAGACCTCTTTCATCCCTGCCAGGTATTAAGCGATGTGATGACGATTATTGAAAAGAAAGGGCATCTTGATAGTCTCAAGATCGCCTGGGTCGGCGATGGAAATAACATGGCCAACTCCTGGGTGCAGGCTGCGGCCAGGCTTGGTTTCGAGCTGGTCCTTGCCTGCCCGCAGGGGTATGAGCCGCAGGCGGATCTGTTGCAGGGAGCGCAGCAGGAGTCAGGAGGAAGGATCAAGGTGCTGCATGATCCTGTTGAAGCTGTCAGGGAAGCCGATGTCATCAATACAGACGTCTGGGCCAGCATGGGGCAGGAAAGCGAACAGCAGGAACGGCTGCAGGTGTTTCAGGGTTTCCAGCTGGATGCGAAACTTTTAAGCCACGCCAAACCGGACAGTATCGTCCTCCACTGCCTGCCCGCCCACCGCGGTGAAGAGATATCAGAGGAGGTTCTGGAAGGACCGCATTGTGTAGCCTTTGACCAGGCGGAGAACAAGCTGCATATGCATAAGGCCATCCTTGAAAAACATATTGCCTGATGTAAAAGAAAACTTGTGGACCTGTATTATAGCAGGAGTAACAATAAGCAAAAAGTATTGAAAGCGGAGCATAAGCATGACAGCCAGCAAGATAGTTCTGGCCTATTCCGGAGGCCTTGATACCTCGGTTATCCTGAAATGGCTGCAGGAGAATTACCAGTGCCCGGTTGTGGCCTTTGCCGCAGACCTGGGCCAGGATGAAGATTGGAATGGAGTCCGGGAAAAAGGCTTGGCAACAGGTGCTGAAAAGGTTGTCATCAGCGACCTGAAAGAGACCTTTGTTAAAGATTTTATTTTTCCCGCCTTTCGGGCCAATGCCATTTATGAGGGCTCGTATCTCCTGGGCACATCTCTGGCCAGGCCGCTTATTGCCAGGGAACAGGTTAAGGTGGCCGAGGCTGAAGGTGCTGATGCGGTCAGCCACGGTGCCACCGGCAAGGGGAACGACCAGGTGCGTTTCGAGCTGACCTATTTAGCCTTGAATCCGCATCTGAAGATCATTGCGCCTTGGCGGATATGGGATTTGAACTCCCGGACCCGCTTGATAAGCTATGCCAGAGAACATAACATACCGGTGCCGGTGACCAAGGAGAAACCTTACAGCTCGGATGAGAACCTGCTGCATATAAGTTTTGAGGGCGGCATCCTTGAGGACCCCTGGAATGAACCGGACCCTTCCATGTTCAAGATGACACAGGCTCCCGAAGCGGCACCGGATACCCCGACCTATGTAGAGCTTGAGTTTGAGCAGGGAAATCCAGTGGCAGTCAACGGCAACACCCTTTCACCCGCAGCTCTTTTTGCAGCATTGAACAGTCTGGGCGGCGAAAATGGTATCGGGCGGCTTGACATGGTTGAAAACCGGTTTGTCGGCATGAAGTCGCGGGGAGTGTATGAAACGCCCGGTGGTACGATTCTGCGCACAGCCCACCGCGATCTTGAAACAATTACCATGGACCGGGAGGTCATGCGGATCCGGGACAGCCTGGTCGCCCGTTATTCTGAACTTGTCTACAACGGTTTCTGGTTCTCGCCTGAAATGCAGCTGCTGCAGAAAACCATGGATGAGGCCCAGGTGACAGTGAGCGGTACGGTTCGATTGAAGTTGTACAAGGGCTGCTGCATGGCTGTCGGACGCAAGTCTGACCAGTCGCTTTACCAGGAAAGTTTCGCAACCTTTGAAGAGGATGAGGTTTATAACCAGGCGGATGCTGCAGGCTTTATCAAGCTGAATGCCCTGCGTTTACAGATTGCAGCCTTAAAGAGAAAATGAAAACAAAATCAGGAACAGATAAGCCATGGGGCGGACGGTTTACAGAAAAGACCGCGCCGTCAGTGGAAAGATTCAGCGGTTCAATCCATTTTGATATGCGGTTGTACCGGTATGATATTGCCGGCAGCAGGGCCCATGCCAAAATGCTTGCCAAGGTCGGGTTGCTGACCGAGGCTGAGCTTGAGCTGATTATCAACGGTCTGACAGAGATTGAATCGGAGATTGAAGACAATACCTTTGTCTTCCGGCCGGAACTGGAAGACATCCATATGAATATCGAGAAAGCCCTGGTTGAAAAAGTGGGCCAGGCAGGCGAGAAGCTTCACACGGCCCGGAGTCGTAATGACCAGGTTGCCCTCGACATGCGGCTTTATTTACGGGATGCAAGCCAGCAACTTATTGTGCTTCTAACTGACATGCAGAAAGGTTTTGTCGCCCTGGCACGGGAATATCTGGGCGTCATCATGCCGGGTTATACCCACCTGCAACGGGCCCAGCCGGTTCTGCTTTCGCATCATCTGCTGGCATACTACGAGATGTTTTCCCGGGATACGGAGCGCTTGCGCGACTGCTTGAAGCGCATCAATGTCTTGCCGCTTGGCAGCGGCGCCCTTGCCGGAACGAGTCTGCCCATTGACCGGGACTTTGTCGCCCGGGAACTGGGATTCCCTGCGGTGAGTGCCAATTCCATGGATGCAGTAAGTGACCGGGATTTTATGGTAGAATTCCTTGCAGTCTGCGGTTTGATACAGATCCACCTGAGCAGGTTCTCAGAGGAACTGGTTTTATGGGCCAGCCAGGAATTTAATTTTGTTACGATTGCGGATAGGTTCTGTACGGGAAGCAGCATCATGCCGCAGAAGAAAAATCCCGACATACCTGAGCTGGTCCGGGGCAAGAGCGGTCGGGTGGTTGGCAATCTCATGGCACTTATGACAGTTCTCAAGGGGCTGCCAATGACCTACAACCGCGATCTCCAGGAAGACAAGGAGCCGGTTTTTGATTCGGTCGATACCGTGAGCCAGTCTTTGGCAGTTATGGTTGAGCTCTTGTCCGGTCTTTCCTTCAACCGGGAGAATTTGGCCTATGCCACGGAGAGAGGCTTTATGACCGCAACTGACCTGGCTGAATATTTGGTGCGGAAAAATATTCCTTTCCGGCAGGCCCACGCCATAGTTGGCCAGGCAGTGGCCTACTGCCTGGCAAATGCAAAGGAACTGACAGATCTGACCCTCGCTGAACTTCAGGAGTTCAGCGATACAGTAGCTGAAGATGTTTTCGACGTTTTAGGGGCTGCTGGTTCTGTCAACAGCCGCATTAACTCCGGCGGAACAGCAGCAACTGCGGTCATGCAGGCACTGACGAAGGCCGAGACTGATCTTGAAATATGAGCTGCCGCAGCTATACAGCAGTTGCCGTTCTTTTGCTCATTGTGCTGTTGTCGGGCTGCGGCAGGAAGACACCTCTGGTGCCGCCTCAGAAGCTTGTACCGGTGAAGATCAATGATCTGCGGTTTGATCTTGATGAATCCGGTGTCACCTTGAAGTGGAGCTATCCGACGAAAATGGAAAATGGTGACAAACTGCAGGCCATTGAAAGCTTTGAGATATATCGGGCCGTTATCCCGGAAGAGGAGTTTTGCCAAGGGTGTCCGGTTCAATATGAAGATGCCTTAGTAATAGACGGTGGAAGTCTTCCTGCTTCAGGAGAGACCAGCACCGCTGTCTATAGAGAGGGATATCTGCAAAGCGGCTATCGCTACTTGTATAAAGTGCGTTCCCGGGCAGGCTGGTGGTATCCCAGCTCTGACTCCAATGTTGTCTCTTTTGTCCGGGGTGTGCCGCCAAAAGCTCCGCAGGGGTTAAGGATAGAGGCTGGTGACATGACTCTTGCCCTGAGCTGGGAACCGGTTTCTGAGAATATAGAGGATAAAACTCTGGAAGAATTTCCCCTGTACCAGGTTTATCGCAAGAAAGGCAGCCAAGATTTCACTGCTGTTGCACCTCCGTTTCGTGAGGCAACTTTTATAGATACAGGCTTGATAAATGAAAAGAACTATATTTACAAGGTGCGTGCACTAGTAAGATATGGCGAAACCCTGCAGGCTGGAGCAGCCAGTCAGCCGGCAGACGGTATGCCCCGGGACCTGATCCCTCCGCCCCAGCCGCAGCAGTTGGTGGCCGTTGAGATCCCTGCCGGGGTTAAACTTGTCTGGCAAACAGTCCAGACCGATGACCTGGGCGGTTACAGGATCTATCGCAGGGCAGAGGAATCTGTTGAGCCCGAGATGATTGCCGAAGTGGGCCCCAGACAGAATCAGTATATTGACAGGACTATGACGGCCGGCAGAAAACTGTTTTACAGCGTAACCTCCTTTGATACGGCACATGCGGTTAATGAGAGCCCGCCGGCCGTGGAAGCGGTTGTCGACCTGCGATGAAGGGCGGTATAATTTACACATTAAGGGATTGAGGAGAAGAATGCATCATTTTATCTATAAAAACAAAGAGTTGTATTGTGAGTCTGTTGCAATTGCTGATATTGCCAAGGCAGTCGGCACGCCTTTTTACCTCTACAGCAGTGCAACTCTCACGCATCATTTTAACACCTTTGATAAAAGTTTCGGCGAAGTGCCGCACCTGACCTGTTTTGCGGTCAAATCGTGTTCCAATTTAGCTGTCCTGCGTCTTTTTTCAACCCTGGGAGGCGGTGCTGATATTGTCTCAGGTGGCGAACTCTATAGATCATTGAAAGCGGGTATAGACCCACGCAGGATAATTTATTCAGGGGTTGGCAAGACGGAAGAGGAACTGCGTTACGGACTTGTGTCCGGCATCCTGATGTTTAACGTTGAATCCGAGCAGGAACTTGAAAGACTGCAGCAGGTAGCCAAGGAGCAGGAGCTTGTCGCCCCTGTCTCTTTCCGGGTGAACCCGGATGTGGATCCGAAGACCCATGCCTATATTTCCACGGGCCTGGCAAAAAACAAGTTCGGAATTCCCATTGACCAGGCTGAAAAGATTTATCTAAAGGCCAGGGACATGTCCCACATCAAGATAATGGGGGTGAGCTGCCATATCGGCTCACAGCTGACAGAGATTTCGCCGTTTACCGAAACACTGCACAAGGTGAAGCTGTTCATTAGCCGGCTCGAATCACAAGGTATTTCAATAGATTACCTGGATCTGGGCGGAGGGCTTGGCGTGCGCTACCAGGATGAAAAACCGCCCCATCCCCAGGAATATGCCCGAGCCCTGAAGGAGGAGATGGCAGGGTTGGAGTGCACCTTGATACTCGAGCCTGGGAGGGTTATAGCCGGGAACGCGGGAATTCTCATAAGCCGGGTCCTTTACACTAAGAAGGGAGAAACAAAGAACTTCATCATTGTGGATGCAGCCATGAATGATCTGGCCAGACCAAGTCTCTATGACGCCCATCATGATATTCTTCCGGTTGTCCGCAAGGCTGGAACGGCAGTTGATGATGTAATGCAATTGGCTGATGTGGTCGGGCCTATCTGCGAAACCGGAGATTTTCTGGCCAGGGATAGAGAGTTGCCGGCTTTTGAGCAGGGAGATCTTATGGCAGTCATGAGTAGCGGAGCCTATGGGTTCACCATGTCTTCTAACTACAATTCCCGACCGCGGGCTGCAGAGGTTTTGGTAAAGGAGGACCAGTTTTATGTCATCCGCGAGCGGGAAAATTATGAAACACTGATCCGTGATGAATCCATCCCAGGTTTTTTAGAATAGTTTTAATGAGTTGCATGGTCAGCATATATGCCTGGTTTTTATGAATTTATCAGAAGAAGATGAACTCCACACGGCTTCGGGAAAACGCCAGACGGTAGTCAAATAGCCAAGCAACATTATTTTGTTGAGATGAAAGACCAATGAACAGCCAGGGCTTCAAATATCCGATACCTTTTGCCAAGTTGAGTGGTACGGGCAATGATTTTATCATTATTGATCACCGGCAACCCTTTATCAGCGAAACGGATCAATCTGAATTTGCCCGTCTTGTCTGCAGGAGAAGATTCTCGGTAGGCGCGGACGGCTTGATCCTGATTGAGAACTCCACAACAGCTGATTTTCGCTGGCAGTTTTATAATGGTGACGGGAGCAGAGCCGAGATGTGCGGCAACGGGGCGAGATGTGCGGCCAGATTCGCCTATGAAAACAATATTGCTCCAGCAACCATGCGGTTTGAGACCGATGCTGGCGAGATCGAAGCCTTTGTCCTTACGACATCGGGTGAGTCGGTCAAGATCCGCTTAACGGGGCCGGAGGACCTGCGTTTAAATATTCCTTTATCCATAGGCAACGTGGAGCAGCAGCTGCATTTTATTAATACCGGAGTGCCGCATACTGTTGTACTGGTCAATGATGCAGGTATGGTTCCGGTAGCGGATTGGGGCAGGGAGATACGCTTTCATGAAACGTTTCAGCCTGCCGGCACAAATGCAAATTTTATCCAGGTGCTCCCCGGCGATACGTTGATGGTCAGAACGTATGAACGCGGAGTGGAAGGTGAGACCATGGCCTGCGGTACAGGCGCTGTGGCATCGGCACTGATAGCGGCACTGCTGGAACAGGCCCACCCTCCAGTTACGGTTATTACTTCCGGGGGAGAGCAATTGAC